>VOFG01002329.1_pt1 | contig 59712 bp, 90 predicted proteins | sample 5384171 | NCBI WGS metagenome assembly VOFG01 (sample SAMN12384726, study PRJNA508395) | human gut metagenome | isolation source: healthy gut F | host: Homo sapiens
AAAATGGAAAATCTTTTGACATGTGTATTCAATAAACTTGATAGGCCGCAGTGAACCTCGTCCCCATATAATTATGAGTCTAAAAACATTGTTTTTAAGAATGAGATAGAAAACTTCTACCTCGCTGGTACTCTGACAATTCCTAATAAAATGAATGGATTTTCCTGCAGTGGTATTAATTTCTGGATCAGGATTGCAGAATCGAGACGAAGAAATCTTTGATCACCGGCCATTTAGAGTGATCGCAGATTATCTTTCAAGAAGAGGGATAGCGGTATTGCGTTACGATGACAGAGGTTATAATTGGTCGAAAGGACGCGCCGATTCAACAAGTATGGAAGGGTATATGTTTGATGCCATGAGTGCAGTAAATTATTTGAAAACAGTTCCCGGTTTAGATACAACACGCATAGGACTTATAGGACATAGCGAAGGAGGAACAATTGCATTTATGGCAGCGGCAAGAAATCCTTCTATATCATATATTATTTCGATGGCGGGCATGGGGATCCCCGGAGATTCCCTCATGTTGATCCAGAATAGAGATATATTATTGGCAGAAGGGTATTCTGAGGAAATTTCAAGTAGTTATTGTGCATTATTACAGAGGGCTTTTGATATATACAAAACATATACGACAGAATACATTTTAGATAATCTACAATCATTAATACAAGAAGTTTATACTAACAATCCTTTGGACTTGCCGGATGAACTCAAAAAAAAATATTACTTTATTGTTAAAGACTCCAGTGTCTTATTATTTAAAAGATTTTTGAAACATAATCCGATATATGATCTTGCCCAAATATCATGTCCGGTGCTCGCTATTAATGGCGAAGTAGATTTGCAAGTAAATTCTTTTCTGAATTTGAACGCTATATATAAAGGCGTACATAATAATGGAAATGATAAAGTGACGATAATTGAATATCCGAATTTAAATCATCTTTTTCAAACCGCTCAAACAGGACGTATTTCCGAATACGGGTCAATTACAGAAACTATTTCTCCTCAAGTTTTGGAGGATATGTACAACTGGATCACACAAGTTGTTTCAACTTTTACAATAATAATGAAGCGATGAGAAAGGATGTATCTTAAAAAAAACTATATATAATTATTATGATTAATACTTTAAATTCTGAAGAATTGAAATCGGAATTTCCTAATTCTGTATTCTCCGAAAGTACAATGGTTAAGTCTATATATAGATTTAACCATTGTACCTATCCTGCCACAACCAGAGTCTCCTGAACGGGATTAACTTATACCGCCCATCCTTTCCACATCATACTTAACTATTCGAACTGTCAACACCCAAATCAATCTTCGATATATTCTATTATTTAATTATCAAATAATGACAAAACATATAATTTGCACTACACTTATAGTCGTATTATCATTGATCTCATGCCGGGATTCTGAAAAGCAGTTGCAGAAATCTTTAGAACAAGCTGGATTTAACCGTATGGAGTTCGAAAAAGTTTTAGTTCATTATCAAAGTGACCCTCAAAAACTTAAAGCTGCAAAAGTTTCTGATCTCCAACATGAAAAACAAATGCAGCATAGACAGTACGTCCATTATGTCGGTACAGCCGTATTATGATGCTCTGATAAATTATCTGAAGAATCACGGGGATTATGGCCCAACCATGATGTATTATCTATGTGATAGCATAAAGAACAAAACAGCCGGTTCTCCATCCCCAACTCCGTTGTATAATTATGATCTGCAAATACTTACTTCTGATTTTCTGACAAGTCATATTGACAACTCATTCGAAGCATGGCAAAAATAATCCGCAAACCCGGAATATTGGCTTCTCTGATTTTGTAAGTTCATTTTACCGTATAAATGTGATAATACGTTTTGGGCTGACGTGTTCCCATATCTGTTTGATGTTACAAGCATATCGCCGATACTCTAAAAACAGAATCGTTTATTCAAATCGGGAAATCCATTGATAAACAAATAAAACATAACTTCCGGCAGGATGGTATTTTCTTACTACAATATCCATTTTTACAACCAACGACCAAATATAATTACACGATGGCCCGGCTGGGTTCTTGCGCTGAAGCCAACTACACCGTTATTTCCACACTCAGAAGTTTAGGTATTCCCGCCGCTTTTAATCTTATCCCGTATTGGGGAAATTCCAACGCAGCCCATTCATGGACGGAAATAATCGGCGACGAACCGTCCAAATACTATGACAATCAACAAACCCAATACGACGGCCCCCAAAGTATAATTATCAGCGATATGTTTTGGTTCAATCGTCATTTCGATTTCTTCGACGGCATACCTGAAAACGTTTCTATTCGCTGGTGCAGAACCGTTCCAAAAGTATTCCGGGAAAATTATGCGATACAGAAAGATAATTTGGCAAATATATCCGGATTTATAAACATTCCCGAATTTTTCAATAATCCCGGACTTGAAGATATATCGGACAAATACATCGAGTGCACAGACGTAAAGATCCGATTGGACAAAGATTCGGTTGATAAACGATTCGCTTATTTGTGCTGTTATGTTCCCGAAACTTATTCATGGACGCCGGTAGCATGGGGAAAATCAAAAGCAACGGTACGGTGCGGTTTGAAAAGATGGGTAAAACATTGTTTATATGCCTGCGTATTACAGAAACGGTCAAATCGTTCCTGCGGCCTCGCCCTTTTTACTCGACGCGAAAGGAGAAATCGTACCGTTGGAAGCGTCACAAGAAACCGAACCGGAAGCGGTATTTTACAGCAAAGTTCTTATCGAAGCCATATTCTATACTATGCGTTGGATATGCTGAATTGCTGTTTTCAGGTAGCAGATAAAGCCGATATGTCCGACACGGCAACCATTCATCGAATCGGTAAATTACCTCACTATGGTCAGGAAATCGAAATCGAAAATGCACAACCGGGAAGGTATGGAATATACAGTTTTCCGGCAGGTCGGCACGGTTTCATATCCGATATTGAATTTTACGGACCGGATGAAAACGGGAATGAGACGAAACTCGTCGGTAAACCTATCGGGAATCCGGGAATATACGGAAATGGTTTGTGTGAATTATTTGACGGAAGCCGCATAACTTACTATGCACAAGACCCATCCCGTGGAATCAATTACGTCGTAATGGATTTCGGGAAACCGGTTAAAATTACAAGAATCGTTTATTATCCTCATACCGACGATAATGGAGTCGTTCCGGACGAACTTTACGAATTGTTCTATTGGGGAAGCGGCGGCTGGGTATCCTCGGCAGACAAACGGGACGTAACGACAAGACGCTCGTTTACAAAGATATTCCTAAAATGCACTAATGCGACTACATGACATCACGACAGGAAATGAAACCGAATTTTTATTTACAAAGACAGCAAACAAATATTTTATTGATCTAAGAAAAACTAACGATAATTTTTATTACAGTCAATTTATCAGGCCCGTTATTTTGGACAGAACCCGGAAAGTAATTTCGGTGTATTGGCCGACAATGTCAAACATCCGTTCAATGAATTTTATTATTGATCGTTGAATTCGGGATCATTGCCTTTTGATATTACTTCTATTGGCGGCAAGTCTGATACGAAGCTATTTAAAAAATAAAAATGAAGAATCGTTTGTATTGATCTTATGTTTGGCCGCAGTTTTTATTTTCTCCTGTTTTTCATACCCGTTTCAGTATCCGTTTACATGGCTTATCGTTGGTTTTTGCATAAGTTATTTATCTTCCACCCTCTATAACTATCAAGAGCGATCGCCAAATAAATTTCGGATTTTCAAACATGCAGTTGCATTGTTATCCATAGTTTTATTGTCGTTCAATATGAAAAATATGTACTATGATCGCAAATGGAATCAAGCTATTAATCAGATAAAGCACGGAACGACTAAAGAACTTCTATCCGAATATGAAAATTTGCACCCTGACTTTCACAATAACCCTTTTTTCCTTTATAATTACGCCGCGCTACTTAACAATATGAGATATTGGGACAATAGCGCAGAAATAATTGTAGCTGTGAAAAAATATTTGAATGACTGTGATATTCAAATGTTAAAAGGCGATAATTATAAAAAACGACATCATCTTATGCAAGCAAAAAGTATGTTTTGAATTAGCATCGCAGATGTGTCCCGGAAAATTTGCTCCGTTATTTGAGTTGGTTAATGTATATGACAGTATTAATCAACCGATTCGGGCGAAAGAATTAGCTGACCATATAATAAACATGCAGGTAAAGGTTCCTTCTGCAACCATTACGGCTATAAAAATGAGAATGATTAAACGTGTGGAAGCGGAATAATTTTTGGTATTAAGACACCTAAATTTTAGACGGTTATGTGTTTTAATAATTCTCAAAGTAAAAACGCCGAACAAATCGCACGGGAATACGGGCGGAAAACGGATATTATCGAAGCATGGAAAGAGATCGTCGAGGAACGTCGCCGCAACGGGGAAAAAATATTCGACCTGACCGACGGAGCATATAACGTTCCCGCCATACTCAGTCCTTTTTTCGGCCATCGTGACCGACGAAGAACAGTTAAAGCCCATGCGCTGGGGCCTGATTCCCTACAATACGAAAGATTGGAAAACGGTGCAGCAGAAAGATAAAAGCGGTTGGTACAAAAATGCCAAAGCGGAAAAAGTGTTCGACACTTGGCCCTATAAACTTTCCATCGAACACAAACGCTGTATCATTCCGTCAACGGGATATTTCGAACCCCATTATAATCCGGACGGAACGAAAGCGCCTTATTACGCCCACCTGCCCGAAAACCGAAATATTTTCCATCGGCGGATTATGGAGCAGTTGGAAAGACCCGGACACCGGAGAAGATATAGAATCCTATACAATGATAACCATTGGGGCAAACGAACTAATGAGCCAAGTACATAACGGAGGCAATAGCCCGTTTCGCATGCCTTTAATCATCGACCCGAATAACGTGGACCGTTGGCTCGATCCCGATCTGCCCGACCAAGAAATAAAGACACTGTTTTCGGAAATTTCCATCCGAGCGAATGGAAGCCTACGAAGTTTCAAAAGCCATGTGGTCGCCCCGCAATATGATGGACCGGCGAATCATAGAGAAATCAGCTAACTGAAATCAATCCTTGGCTTTTACTTTCAGAATGTCATTTATATCGGTCGTGAATTGCCGCGACAGATGTTCGTGCACCGTCTCCAACAGTTTATGCCGCCCTGCCGCAACGCCGACCGTCCCACGTCCCTGTTTGCGGTTCAGATCGTCCATGACGGACATCAGCCGGGAATGTTTACCCCGGTCGATCGGATCGAAAGGGAAACCTGTACGCCCGTTCGGGGCGAAATATCCCCTAAAATCACTCCGGCTTTTTTGTAACCGAAACCGCTCCTGTAAATCTGCCGCAGAGCGTCGGCGGCCATAGCGGTCAATTCCAACGTGCTGTCCGTCGGCGTAACGAGTTTTACGATGCGCCGTTCGAAACTTTGCGATTGCTCCTTGTGCCAGTCGGTATAGATGAACACGTACAGTTCCCCGCAAACGCTCTTTTGTCTGCGTAACTTTTCGGCGCACGTCGCCGTAAACGAAAGCTACGGCGGTATGCAGCATGTCGAAATCCGACACTTCGGACGGGAACGAACGCGACGTGCATATATGTTGCTTGTCGGGGGCGATCTCGTCGATCTCGATACAGGGTTCTCCGCGCAGCTCTTTTCCACGTCCGCAGTCCCACGACCGACATTTTTTGCGTACCCATTGCGGGGGCATCTGCGTAAAATCGTAGGCCGTCTTCACTCCGGCGGCGTTCAGCATTTTTTCATACCTCGGCCCGATGCCCCATACATCGCCGACGGGAAATTTCTTTAATACCTTTTCAATATCTTCCGCTTTGTGCATCAAACAGCAGCCGTTCAGTTTTGGATACTTCTTGCACAGCTTCGATGCGATCTTCGCCAGCGTTTTGGTCGGTGCGATCCCGATGCTGACCGGCAGCCCGGTCGAGTGCCGTACCGTCCGGCTGATCGTGTGGCCGAGCGCGTCAGTTTACCGGGATCAACCCCGGAAATCCAAAAGGCTTCGTCAATCGAATAAACGATTGTCGGGGCGAAACGTTTCAGTATTGCCTGCATCGGTCGGACATATCCTGATACAGCGGAAAATTCGGAGAGCACAACGCCACGTTGTAAGTGCGAAGCGTGTCCCGCACCTGATAAATCGGTTGGCCCATTTTTTAGTCCGATGGCCTTCGCCTCATTGCTTCGCGCGATGATACAACGGTCGTTATTGGACAGCACCACCGCCGGGCGACCGTTCAAAGCCGGGTTAAAGACACGTTCGCACGAAATATAGAAATTATTCGCGTCGCAGATACCTACCATAACTTTACGAAAAGGTTGATCGACGCGAGCACTTTACCCCCAGACGGTCAACTCATCGTCCGGGTGCACCTCGATAGGCCGGTATTTCTCATTCGACAGGAGCAGCCATAATTTATCCTGTTCTTTCTTTACCCGTTTCAGCGTAAATTCCCGTTCAAAAACAAACGCATATATCGCCATTATCGGGTACGGAGTCTTGCGGATAACCAGCAAATCCCGTCGTTGATTCCGTCGTCTTTCATGCTTTGTCCGTCCACCCACGCAAAAAACGTAGATTCCGGGTCCTAACCAAGTCCGGTTCAGGTCGATGCGGCGTTCGATGAAGTTTTCCGCCGGAGAGGGAAAACCCGCCGATATGCCGCCCTCGGCCAATGGTAACGATACATGAATATCTGTTTGCGCTTTTACAAGCGTCAGTCTCACATCTTTTAGACATACGCTATACAAACGGTAGACAAGTGGCGCATGTTGTATAGGCTCGTTTTCTGATTTCGTGTACTGAATATCTTCTGGGGCGTTTATTTTCTGTTTGCGAAACAGTTATTATTATAAAAAACAATATTCGAAAAAGTAAATTATTTACCCGAAGATATTTCTACAAACAAGCGCGGAAGTGAAAATATTTCGCTTGGTCTTGTGCTGCTATTTTTCTAATACGGTCTTTATTTTTCTTGAATCCCATTAAACGAACGCGAACACAAAGGTAAGGGGGCAGGGCATCCGCCGATATTTCCGGGAAAAAAATCATCCTCGCTGCGCTCCGGTATTTTTTTCCCGGAAACCCCGGCTTGCATGCCCTTATCGCCCCCTTTGATACAGCGTGTATCGCGTTGTTAAACAGCAAAATTAAAAATTGATGTTAAACAATGTAATTAATTAATTCTAAAACATTTATTAATATGAAAAGAAAGTTAATTACATGGATCGTAGCGGCTGCCGTAATCGGGTTGACGATTTATTATTGGAAAACGATCCTGCACTGGATTCTGATGCTTATCGCCGGGCTGTGGGTGCTGCGGTTCCTATTCCGGCTGGCATGTCGGCTTATGCCGCTGATCGTTGCCGGATATATCATTTACACATTATTCACTAAATAAATTTTTAAACGATGCAAACACGAAAGGTTTATCAAGAAAGAGGCTACAAGAACAGAACCGATTACCTCAGATCGCTGGCCGAGAAATACGGCATAGCAGAGGAACGAGTTTTTGTACTGGGCGATATATACGAACCTGAACAGGATTTCAACGAACTCGTAGAGCATGTTCGGGACATGGCAGGGGTTGACAGTATTGTAACAACACGATGCAATTCACGGCAAAGGGGCGGTTTATCCGCCCCTTTGCCATTTTATAAACCTTTTTAAAATAAATAATTATGAACAGAAAAGAGAAACAGCAAGCAAAGGGCGGAACGTTACGAAGAACTTGCCCGCAAAGCAGAAACGCAGTCTACACAAGCGTGGGAAAAATCACATGAAATGGTATCGCACATTCCGATGGGGCAGCCTATTCTGGTAGGACACCATTCGGGCAGGGGACACCGCCGACTGCTCGACCGTTCGTGGAACAAGATGGGCGAGAGTGTAAAACTCGGCGAAAAAGGCCGACTACTACCGGCAAAAAGCGGAAGCGGCGGCGAACAACGATGCGATCTACACCGGGGATGATGATGCCGAAGAACGCCTAAAGGAAAAGATCGCCAAGTTGGAGCAATTACAGGAACAAATGAAAACGGCGAACAAAATCATCCGTAACAAGAAAAACAACGGAACAGGAGAAAGTCGCACAGTTGCAGGAGTTGGGAATATCCGAAACCAATGCAAAGGAACTGCTTAATCCGGATCGGTTCGAAGGGTTGGGATTCGCTTCGTTCAGTTTGCAAAACAACAGGGCTTGCATCCGAACGGCCAAACTAAGGCTGGAAAAGGTCATTGCACTGAAGAACGCTGAAACAAAGGGAGTACGAGATCAACGGCGTAAAAGTAGTGGAAAATACCGAAGAAAACCGTTTGCAGTTGTTTTTCAACGGAAAAACCGTCCGAGGAAATCAGATCAAAACTGAAACACAATGCCTTTCGATGGTCGCCCTCAAACGTTTGCTGGCAATCGTACCTGAACCGCTGGCAGATAAGCCAAGCCAAAACTCTGTTAAACGAATTGTAATCAAAGCGGGGAAAACCCGCTTTTTTCTTTTTATAAATTTAAAATCAATAAAAAATGGAAGTACAAGAAATCGCAGTTTTAATAGCCCTCTATTCGGACGAATCCATCCGCCGGGCTAAAAAATACTGTTTGAAAAAAGAGCCGAGGTCGCACGGATCAAAAACCGATAGTACGGGAGTATCAAACCCGCATACTGGCGGAAAACAGGTGGATTAATGAATTGGAAAAACCTTTTATAGATGTTCATGGCAACGAGGAGAAATACAAAGAACGGATCATACGTTCCCCTGAAGAAACGCACTGGTTGGCAGACGACGATTTTAACGAATACCTGCGACTGTGTTATCAGGAATGTATTAAAGCAGGATTTCATGTGGAAGACAGCGAACATTGCCCCTGATGGATGCCGAGTATTGCGAGTTACAAGCGGAAAAAAGATTTTGTCACTTTTGGTTGAAACACATCCCCGAAGCCCAAAATATAACATTCGAAAAATTCAAGTTTACCGATCCTGACCGCTATCGTGACATTCTCGACCGTGCTTTAGTTATAATTCCGGAATATTTGGAAAATAAATAAAAATAAGCAGCCGGAACGGGGAACTATTTAAGGTTCCCTTACCGGCTGCTTATTTTAAACAGTATTATAATGAGTTACGAGATTATTAAACGAATCCGGTACATTCAGGGCAGGGGTAATTGGGGCCAATATCCGATCAAAATACTGCGAGGTAATAACTTGGTACAGTGTTTAAAAGATTATACGATTTTTAACTCTGCCGAGGATGCTGAAATTTGGGGCCATGTGTTCCAAATACGATGAAAAACAATTTAGGATCGTTAATACAGAATTGTTATGGAAACAATAATTAGGCTATTGCAGAAAAAACGGAAACTGAAAGAAACATTAGAACAAATCAACAATGACAGCCGTTACAGAAATATTTCTTTTTTTGTTTGTGCAGGCAGCCTGAGAAAAGGCAGCCGCAACTACATGAATCGCATGACGGACAAACTTTGCCGGACGTATGACGAGTTGGAACGCTGTAAAGGGCTATAAAAGATCGTTACAGGCGGTTATTTCGGGCTGGACGATGTAGATTCCTGTCGGACAGACATAATGGCTTATTGGCCCGAATATGAGGCGAACCTGACGATGTATGAACCGATCGTGTATTACGTCGAGATAATCCGCAAATCGTTTTGGGGAAAGTATAGGAACGTATTGGATAATTATCCGATACGTTTGGACTTCGATACGCCCAACCGTACCGTATTTTGGGTGTATTCAATAACATCGTTCTGCACAGGTCGAAAGACCGACTTGAAAAAAATATATTTGTTTGAAAAACAAATAATTAGTATATTTGTTATGATGATTGATGAGAAAAGTTCTTAAAAAAAGGAGTTTAGGCACATTTTTTAGGCACAAAATAAAAAAGAGGTCACGATTTTCATCGTAACCTCTTGATTTTCTGGCTCCTCAACAAGGACTTGAACCTTGGCCCCTGATTAACAGTCAGGTGCTCTAACCAACTGAGCTATTGAGGAATATGTTTCCAAAGAGAGCGGTTGAAGTTTTTTAATCGAACCCGATGTTTCTCTTTTGCGAGTGCAAATATATACCAAATAATTTATTCTGCAAACAGTTTTGGTAAAAATATCTTCGCTTTTTGCTATTACGACCGCGGGCGTGGCGTATCGGGGAATATTGGTGTCGGTCGAGGCGGTCTTCCGTTCGAATGAAATGAAAAATCCGGAACGTTTCTGATCCTCAGAAAACGTTCCGGATAGGGTCGGGATCGGTTGGGAACCGGATCCGATCGACGGGCAGCGAATTGTGGAACGCCGTCCGCCGGTCGTTATTGCTGGAAAATTTCTTTTGTACTTGTTGATAAAATAGACCGGTGTACAGCTCCAGGCATGGCAGTAGCTGTTGATCGGGTAGAAAATTATAGGGGGATTTAAAGTCGTCCTTCCGGATCGTACACTTCCCAGAAAGTGTCGGCTCCCTTGCGGATCATACTGCCCCAGTAATCGACCAGCAGTTCTTTTGCCTGCCGGTTCATGCCGCAGTGCAACATTGCTTCGATCAGATAGTGGTAGGCGTAGGGAGAGCCCGGATAGCAGCTTGCCGGATCGGCAAATGCGGCTTCGAGCGCCCGGACGCTCTCTTTTTGGGACAGCGTGCCCGAAAGAATCATCCATACCTGCGATAGGTAGGAAACCTGCCTGTCCGGGCCGGATACGACGACTCCGTTTTTCGAATCGTAGAAGTTTTTCCGCGAAGCCTTCCGCATGGCTTTGACAACTCCGGGCCATTCGGCCACTTCCTGTTCGCGTCCGAGCATCCGAGCGAGTTCGTAGCTCCGGTCAATGGCGAAAGTCATCAGCCCCTGCATCGGCGCGTGGCGGTTCAGGTCTTCTTTCCAGTCGAAAACAAGCCACCATTGCGGTTTCTTGTCCATGTCGTAGATGTCGTCTTTGAGGTAGGTGCGGGCGAATTCGATCTGGCGCACCACCACCGGCCATAGATCTTCGGCGGTTTCGCGGTCGCCGGTGGCCTTCAGGTATTCGTACAGGGTCACTCCGCAGAGCAGGCTGTAATCCATGCAGTGTTGCCCGGTTTGCGGGTGCGGGTCGGGGTATTCGAACACCGTCGCATGCAACCAGCCGTCTTCGTCGGCCAGCGCGGCGAGCAGGTAGAGGCAGCGCCGGGTAAGTTCATGGTTCTTGAACGAGTAGGTATTGGCGAGGGATTCGAGGTACAGATCGCCGATCCACAGCCGTTGGTCGCGTTTCGGGCCGTCTTCGTAGACGGTCTGCATACACTCTTTCAGCGTGATCAGGCCTGTCCGGTTGATCTGGGCGATTATGGGATCCGTGGTCGGAGCCAGTTCTTCGGGCGTGCCGCTCGCCGACGTTACGGCGGTAAACTGCATGTCGGTAATGGCGAAATCGAACGACGAATGGGCCAGCATCTCGATCTTTACATAACGGAAGGCCATACGGCGGGGCAGCGTGACCGTCGCCGGCGCGCGCATCACGGTGACCACTTCGTCTTGCAGCCATGCGCGGCTCAGACCGCCCGGATAGGGATCGAATGGGGTATTCAGTTCGGCGGGCACCTCGGCGAACGTCAGGCGGAATTCCGCAACGGAGCGTCGGCGTCGGTGTTCGTTTGCCGATCGTGAACGAGAAGTAGCCGGTAAGATGTTCCCCGAAATCGACGGTCACCTCTTTCAGCGCCTTGAACGATTGGTTGTACAGCGTTTCCATGCCGTCGGTCTCGACCATCTTCCAGCCCTGGAAGGCATCGGATCCTTTCGCTGCGGACGAGGCATTGCGGTTTTTGACGGTTTCGGTTAGTTTCGGCATGTTGTCGGCGGCTTTGCGCAGCCAGTTTTCCCGTTCTGCGGCGAAGGCTACCGGCTGGGCATGCACCGATGCGGCGGTCACCCGAGAAGTACTACGGATTGCAACAGGTGTACGATTTTTCTCATCGAGTCAGATTTAGGTTAAAAATATATGCGGTTAAAATATGAGTCCGTATGTCGTTTCGTGTCCGAAAAGATCAATTCCCCAGCGAGCGGACGAATTCAGAGCCTCCTGGCTCAGGTAACGGTCCCGTCCGGTCAATCCAAGCCCCGATTTCGGAAGTTCCGTACGCTGTTTGTCGATGCGTCCCGTGATCGGATAGGTCGGTTTGCTCAACGTTTCGTAACGGGCGCGCTGCGACGGACGGATCGTTCGGGTGAAGACCTGCTCTTTGGTCGGCTTGCGCTCGATTTCCCATTTGAATCCTTTCATCAACTGCGACTGCGTTTCCGGAATTTTATCCATCGGGTAGATCGAATAGGACGGGTTGCCTCGGTAGACGATCTCGCTGACCTGCCGCTCGGTGAATCGGAACGTGATGTCGGCGCATTCCGCGACCAGAATCCGCTGATGTACCGGTCGGTACTGTCTCCGTCCTCCATGTAGTAGTAGGTTTGGCCGTTTCCGTTCACATCGGTTTTGAAGATCTCCCCATTGTTGAAATAGGTTTCGATCACTTTGCCTTTCACCTGGTTGAAATGCGTCGAATCGACCCTCGAGCACATCAGCGGTTCCCCTTTGAACACCGCTTTTTCGATGGTTTGGTTTTCGTGAAGATATCGACCGTCTGGGCCGTGATTTGGTTTTCCCCGTTCCACAGCACCGGATTGGTGTACATGTGGATCGTCGAGTCGATCGAGAACCCCACGATCGAGTCGCACACGGCCTGAAATCCGAGCGGTAGATGCGCACGTTGTAATATCCGCGGACGATCCTTACCAGCGAATCCGCCGGATCGACGATTGCCGCCGAATCGGCGGCCGCTTTACCGTCGCCGAGTCCGCGGCAGGGGCGGGGCCGGCGTTTTCTGCACGGTCGAATCCGGGGAGGCCGCCAGCGTGTCCGCTGCGAAAACCTGTTGCAGCGAATCCAGTTTCAGCAGGGCCAGCGTATCTTCCGAGGTGGCTTTGCCTTTGAGGAACCGACGGGCCAGCTCTTTGCGCTGCCGCGCCCATTCCTGTTCCTGCTGGGCCCGGGCGATCGCCGCTGCTTTTTCTCGCGAGGCTTTGATCTTCGCTTTGATTTTTGCGGTGCGTGCTTCTTCCTTTTTCCTTTCGGAGTCTCTCTTTTTCGAGCTTTTTGGGGTCTACCGGCCGTTTTTCGCCTTTCGACGGAATCGCTCGTCGATACGGAGTCCGGTACGGGGGCTCCGATTGCGCCAGGGAGTCGGCCGTTTCGCCCGGGATGTTCCGTTGCGCGGAGTCGGCCGGGGTTTCCGTGTCGTTTCCGGCCGGAACCGGGGGCGGAGCGGGGGCAGACGCAGGAGGCGGAGCTTGCCCGTCCGGAAGCGTCGGAATCGGCGGACGTCCCGGCCCGTTCGTCGCGGGACGGACCGCCGCGCTGTCTGCGGCGAGCGGGGGACGGCGCGGGAGTTTCCGCTGCCAGCGAATCCGCTGTTTTCTGCGTCGGAACAGAGTCGTTGCGGAAACGGTTCAGCGTATAGATGAAGATGCTGTCCGAGCGCATGAAAACGGTATCGGGTTGTTCACCCTCCTCGTAGCTAAGCACCGATGGGTCGCGGGTCAGCAGGGCTTGTTTTTTATCGCCCCAGTATTGGCCGTAATCGCCGAAAGCCATGGCTTTTTGTTCCTGGTCGGCGATCTGGATGTTGTTTCGCAATACCGCGTCCTGTCCGGTTTGCCGGTACACGATTGTGTCGGCCCACAGTTCCTGGGTTTTGGTCATGATATAGGGCTGTCGGTGAACGTATAAAGGTCTTCCTTGGCATTGTAGCTGCCCCGGCGGGCCGTGAGAAATTCGTCCTGGTCGTTCCAGATGTAGGACGGCGTATCGAAAGTCGCGATTTCGGTGTCCATGTTATACGTTACCGAATCGGAGCTGATCGTATATTGCGGGTTTTGCATTTGACGTTCCGTACGCCGATCAGCTCGCGGTTGTCGGCGTAGTAATACCCTTCGTCGGACTCCATTAGGTTGTCTTTCTGCGACATGGTTCCCCCGCCGTAATAGCGTCCGATGTTGGTCAGCGTGTTGAACGTAAAATTATAGGTGTACAGCGTAGCGTCCTTGTCCACCATTTTGATCAGCGGGGGAATAGATGCGCGCTTCGTTCAGCAGCCCGTTGTAGTCGGCCTTGTCGCCGTAGATGAACGTGCTGTCCTTGTTGACGACCACGTTGCGGTAACAGTCCATCATGCGGTCGCTGTACCGGATTGCGCTGTCGCAGGTAATGACGGCCCCGTTGTGGAAAAAAGACGACGTGCCCGACCAGGCACAGCGCCGTGGAGTCGGCTATCTTGATGCTGGACATCACGTCGGCGGAAGTCCACGGTCGTGACTTCCTGCCCCCGTACGCCTGCTATGCAGGCCAGCAGCAGCACCGCGAACACGGCGGCTATGCGACTTCTTCGGATCACCGGCAGCGAATTATTTAAGGAGTTCTTTGTGCTGGAAATCGCAGTCGTGGAATTCCTTGTCGATCCGGATGTACATTCCCTCGATCTTGCTTGCGAGCCACTTGTCGAAAACTTCCTGCTGTTTCTGGGCGAGGGGTCAGTTTCTCGATCTGCTTGTAGTCTTCGTTCAGGTTGGCCGAATGGGTCGGGATGACCTCCTTGAGCATGACCAGCTTGCACAGCAGGCTTCCGTGCGTGTCGACGGCGGCGAAAGGTTTCGACACCTCGCCGGGGGTCAGCGTTTGCAGTGCTTCCAGGTCTTCCCGGTTCAGGTTTTCCTTGTAGAACTTCGTCGAAGCTTCCGACGGGTCGACCATTCCCCGGTAGTAGAATTCGAGTTGTTCCAGATTGGATACGATCCCGCCGTTTTTAGCGGAAAAGCGGTCTTCGAATATTTTTCCACGGCTTTTTCGAACGTCAGGTTGCCGGCCTTGATCTCCCTGCTGACGCTGTCCAACAGGTCGTAAGGTTCTTCCATATCTTTCTGGGTGTACTGCGGCTTGATCAGGATGTGGCGGACGTGGTACTGGCTACCCGTTTTTGTCGATCATCTGGATCAGGTGGAATCCGTATTCGGTCTCCACGACTCCCGATACTTGTCCCGGTTTGAGCTGCGACATCGCCTTGGCGAACGGCTCCACCATCATGTCTTTGGTAACCGTACCTACGTCGCCCCCGAGACGCCGATCCGGGTCTTCGGGTAGATACGCGCCAGCATGTCGAACTTGTCCCCTTTCAGGATCCGCTCGCGCAGTTCGAGCAGGCGTTCCTGCGCCCGCATCTTGGCATTTTCCGCCGCGGAAGGATAACGGACGATCTGCCCGTATACGTATTGTTCCGGGATGACCGGAATACTGTCCTTGGACTGTCGTTTGAAATATTTTTCGACTTCACCCGGAGTGACGGTGACTTTGTTCTTCACCGTATTCTCCATTTCGTAGGCGTAGCTGTCTTCCTGGGCGCTTCTCTTCATATCCGCCCGTATGTCGAATATCGGCTTGTGGTAGTACATTTCGAGCGCGGCCAGCGATCCGAACTTTTCGGTTTCGTCGTTCAGGCGATCCTGCACCTTCTGGTCGATGATGCGTTCGTTATAGATCTTGATCGAGTCGATCTGGGACTGGTTGTAGAGCACTTTCTGGACGATCAAGTGTTCGAGCGCTTCGCAACGCGGATCCCGTCCGGAAGTATAACCCGTCTCTTTCTGCTGATCGATCAGCGATTGGGTCAGCCTTTCCAGGTCGGAATAGAGCACCATCAATTCCCGACCACGGCGATCACCTTGTCCGCCGTAAACTGCTGCTGCGCCGCAGCCCGGTTACACAAAAAGCGCAGGCGAGCAATCCGCCCAGAACGATCTTCAATTGATATCCACGCATCGTATTTTAATTTACATTTACTACTATTTCCTTGTTGTCCAGCGCCCCGCGGTACAGGCTGTCCTCGTGGGCGCGGATGATTTCCTCTTTTCGTTTGTTGAAAATGACCCGTTTGATGACCTCCCGCACGCTTTCCTGCGGCGCATACTCCCGGCCCTGCAAACGGACAGCACCCGGACGTAAAATATGAAGTCGTTCGCTTCGAACTCATTGACTTTCGCCGTGTTGAGTAGGTAGTCGTAATCCTGAGTCTTGTCGACCGGCAGCAACGACCGCAGCACCGCGAAGTCCGTCCATTGGTTCAGTTCGGTCAGTTCGAAATTGTTTTTTTTGACGCAGAGGTCGAGCAGATCTGATAGCCATCCTCGCGCGGGGTGAGCATCAGCTCTTCGATCGTCTTTTTCTTGTCGTAACTGCGCGGAATACGTACGATCCGGGCCTTCACTAGGGTCTTGTCTAGGATGAAATCGGCCTTGTTCTGGTTGTAATAGTCCGCAATCTGCGTATCGGTGAAAAGCGTGTCGATGTTCTTGTCCACGTAGAACTGGTCGACCTTGTGGGTCAGCAGCGAATTGCGGTACTCCTGCACCATCTGGTCGATGTCTTTCTGACTCTCTTCGAGCATCCGCTCGGCTTCTTTGATTTTCAGTTGTTTTTGACCCATTGGTCTACGTAGGAAACGCAGTATTTTCAGGCTGTCCTCGGAGGTCATATTCGGCGTGAAGATCGGGCTCACGTCGTGCAGGTACAGTTTTTTGTTCTCCACTTCGGCCAGAATGGTGTTGTGCTCCGCAAACGGATTCGGAAAACGCTTGCAGGAGTAGGCCGTCAGCAAGACCGCTACCAATAATATTTTCGGGACAAATTTCATCATTCGTTTGCTGCGATACAAAGATATACGATTCCGGGTAAACAACGGTTATTGCGGACTTATATTGTCATTTTTCCCGAAAACTTTCCCGTTTTCGGACGCTTCCGCCGCCGGAACCTCCACGTTGCGATTCCGCCGGAGCGTGCGTACGATGCCGGCGACGGCCAGCAGCAGGACGACGCAGGCCGCGGCGTACAGCACATGGTAACTCCGTTCGCTCCCCGAACATCTCCTTCGTGAAGACGATCTTTTCGCCGCTGAGCATCCAGACGAAATAGGAGACGGCGTTGTTCAGCGCATGGATCAGTATACAGGGGATCAGCGATTGGGTCTTGTAGTAGATGAATCCGATCATCGCGCCTACGAAAAAAGGCGTTCAGGGCCTGCTGCGGGATGCCGTGCACGATGCCGAATATGGCCGACGCGATCAGGATGCCGCGCCAGGGGCCGTATTTGCGGGTCAACGACTCCTGGAGGATGCCCCGGAACAGGATCTCCTCGAGGATCGGCGCGACGACGACGGTCGTAAGCATCATCCATCCGCCCAGTTTCATCTGGTCGCCGAGCCATTCGAGCCACCGGCTTGGGAAGAGCTCCAGCAACGGTTCGATGACCAGCGTCGTGGCGAGGACGGTAATCCTCCCCATAGCACCAGCGCCGGGCCCGTTTTCCGGAATCGAACCGGAGCAGTTTTACGTCCGGCCCTACGCGCAGCCGCTTGGCGAACAGCGCATAGCAGATCGTGCTGAGGAATGTCAGCGCGTAGACGAGCGCTACGACCGGCCCCTGCGACGCGATTCCGAACCGGAGCAACAACCCGCCTCCCAGGTTGAACGCCAGCATCGCTACGAGGTAGATGCCCAGAATGGCGAGCAGGTCGCTCCAGGTCGGGTAAGCCCCTTTCTGCGGATTGGTCTTCATAGGTCGTTCTGTCATCCGGCCGACCGGTTAATAAACCTGGTCGCCCAGCGTGGCTACCATGACCGCTTTGATCGTGTGCAGGCGGTTTTCGGCCTGGTCGAACACGACCGATGCGTCGGACTCGAACACCTCTTCGGTCACTTCCATTTCCGAGATGCCGAATTTGCCGAAAATATCCTTGCCGACCGTGGTTTCCATGTTGTGGAACGCGGGCAGGCAGTGCAGGAACTTCGCTTCCGGATTCTGCGTGGCGTCCATCACGGCGCGGTTGACTTGGTACGGGCTCAGCAATTCGATGCGGTCGCGCCAGATGTCGTCCGGTTCGCCCATCGACACCCACACGTCGGTGTAGACAAAGTCGCAGTCGCGTACGCCGTCGATGCGGTCCGTCACGGTAATCCGGGCGCCCGAGGCTTGCGCCAGTTCGCGGCAGGTTTTCACCAGCGCCGGGTCGGGGGCGCACTGCGCCGGGGAGATGGCTCTGAAATCCATACCCATTTTCGCCGACGCGATCATCAGCGAATTGGCCACGTTGTTGTGCGCGTCGCCCAGAAAGCACAGTTTCATTTCGGACAGCGGCTTCTGCGAATGTTCGCGCATCGTCAGCATGTCGGCCAACGCCTGCGTCGGGTGGAACTCATTTGTCAGGCCGTTCCATACCGGTACGCCCGAGTATTCGGACAGCGTGTGCACGATGTGCTGCCCGTATCCGCGGTATTCGATTCCGTCGTAGATGCGCCCCAGCACGCGGGCCGTGTCTTTCAGCGACTCTTTACCCATCTGCGAACCGGTGGGGCCCAGATAGGTGACCCGTGCGCCCTGATCGTAGGCCGCCACTTCGAACGAACAGCGCGTCCGCGTAGAGTCTTTCTCGAACAGCAGCACGATATTTTTGCCCTGGAGCGTTTTTTTTTCTTTCCCGATGTACTTGTCCGCTTTCAGCCGTGCGGCCAGATCCAGCAGATAACCGATCTCCCCGGCGTGAAGTCGAGGAGCGTCAACAAACTTCTTTTACTTAAGTCAACCATAACCATTCCGTGAGTTTTTTCGATGCTCCGGCTCCGGTTCCGGGCCTGCGGGCATCCGCCGTCCGTGTCCGGGCGGCCGTTCAAATCAGCTTCAAAGATAAAACATAAATTTATAAATCCCTATTCCCCGCGCCGTTTCCTGTTGTCCGACCCGTCGTACCGCAGGATATGCCGGCGCCGCGACCGTCGTCGGCCGGCAGTCCGAAAAGTTCGCCGGTCGGGCGGATGTTGCCTCGATTTTGATAAATTTTGCCTATCTTGCACCGGATTTGGGGCCGGATGCGGCTCCGGACGCACGGCAAGGCGTCCGTTGCGGATGTACAATTATTAAAACCAAAAGAAATATGGGCAAAATCGTGGCGTTGGCCAATCAGAAGGGCGGGTAGGAAAGACGACCACGGCCATCAATCTGGCGGCCAGCATGGCGGTGCTGGGCAAAAGGTGTTTTGCTCGTAGATGCCGATCCGCAGGCCAATGCGACTTCGGGGCTGGGGCTCGACATCAACGGAAAGGGATTTACGACTGCATCACCGGACAGGCGCAGCCGGCGGAGATCATCCTGAAATGTCCGGACGTCAAGAAGCTGGACGTTCTGCCGTCGAGCATCAACCTGGTCGGGGCCGAAACCGAGCTGCTGGAGATCGAAGACGGGCAGCGGAGACTGAAGGCGATCCTGGAACCGCTCAAACCGCAGTACGACTTTATCCTGATCGACTGTTCGCCGTCGCTCGGGCTGGTTACGCTGAACGCGCTGGTCGCTTCGGACAGCGTGCTGATTCCCGTACAGTGCGAGTATTTCGCGCTGGAAGGGCTCGGTAAACTGCTGAATACAATTAAGATGACCAAAACGAAGCTGAATCCGGGACTGAAGATCGAAGGGTTTCTGCTAACGATGTACGACTCGCGGCTGCGGCTGGCCAACCAAGTGGCCGGCGAAGTGCGGGAGCATTTCGGCGACCTGGCTTTCCGGACGATCATCCAGCGCAACATCCGGCTCAGCGAAGCGCCCAGTTTCGGCAAGCCGGCGCTGTTGTACGACGCTTCGTCGACCGGCAGTATCAATTACCTGAACCTCGCCAAGGAGTTTATTAAGAAAAACAAGAGTTAAGCGATATACGATGAATCCGAAAAACAAGGGCCTGGGCCGGGGCTTGGGCGCAATTTTTGAAATAGAGGGTTCGGCGCTGCCCGAGAAAAAACGAAGGGAACGGCGTTCGAGGAGATCGAAATCGGACGGATCGTCCCGAACCCGAAGCAGCCGCGCACCCGTTTCAACGAGCAGGCGCTCGACGAGTTGGCCGATTCGATCCGGACGCTGGGCGTGATACAGCCCATTACGGTCAAGAAGGAAGCAGACGGGAGATATATGATTGTCAGCGGAGAACGCCGCTGGAGGGCGTCGCAACTGGCCGACCAGGCGACGATTCCGGCCTACATCCGCGAGGTGGACGACCAGGCGTTGCTGGAGATGGCCATCGTGGAAAATATCCAGCGTCAGGATTTGAACGCGATCGAGGTGGCGCTGAGCCTGCAACGGTTGGTGGACGAATGCCGGCTGACGCAGGATTCGCTGGCGGAACGCGTCGGTAAAAACGCTCGACGGTAGCCAATTACATGCGGTTGCTGAAACTTCCGGTCGAGGTGCAGTTGGCTCTGCGCGAAGAACTGATCTCGATGGGACATGCCCGTGCGCTGGCCGGGCTCGACGACCCGCAACAACAGATCGCACTGCTCAAAAAGATCGTAAAGAAAGGGTTGTCGGTGCGTCAGGCCGAGGAGCAGGTGCAGAAGATCCGGCAGAAAAAACCCGTCCGGGACGATGCGGACGAGGAGTTCCCCGAGAGCTACGTCCGGCTGGTCGATTACCTGGAGAAGTTTTTTACGCAGGAAATCAGCATCAAAAAAGAATAATAAAGGCGGGGAAAGATCGTTATCGGTTTTGAATCGGATGCGGATATCGAGGCGTTTATCGGCAAATTCAATGAATTTAAGAAGTAACATAGCCGTTTTCGGAAATTTTACGCGGAAGGGCGTTGCGACAATCGTTCTTTCTACGGTGCTGATCGTATCCCAGTCCGGAGTTTCGGCCCAGGAGCCGGGCGTCCGGTACAAGGTGGAGGGGGCGTCCGCACGTCGTTGACTCCGGCCGCAGCCGACAGCAGCGCGGTCGCGCGGGATTCGATCGTGCGGGAGGCGTCGCCCGTCGAAATCGATACCGCGACTACGGCCCGCGAACGTCGCCGGCTGGAGCGCGAGGCCCGGGATACCGTGACGGTGCGTTACAGCAGGCTGTTCCGCGATACCATGCCGATTTCGCGAGTCTGCGCCATTTCGGCGATCGCACCCGGGTTCGGGCAGCTTTATAACAAACAGGCGTGGAAAATTCCGATTCTGTACGGAACGGTCGCTACGACGGCCTATTTCGCTTTCCAGCAAAACAGTAAATACAGGGTCTCAAACGCCAGTACGATGCGATGAAGCGCGAGAACGCCACGCAGGAAGAGACCGATCCGATCCAGTCGCAGATGATCCGGCACAATACGGCGCGGACGCTGCTGTTCGTCGGAGCTATCGGTTCGTATCTCTATTTTATCGGCGATGCGGCTATCTGCTACAAAGGGCCGGTCAATAGCGTCAAAAAGGCGACTACGCTGTCGACGATTTGTCCCGGCGCCGGCCAGATCTACAATAAAAGTTATTGGAAGATGCCGATCATCCTCGGCGGTATCGCCACGATGGGCTACGTGATCAATTTCAACAACCGCGGGTACGAGCGTTTCAAGCTTGCCTACGATCAGGTTGCCGCCGGCAAAACCCGACGAGTTCAACGGTCGTTATACGGCCGACTACCTGCGTAAAGCTGAAAAACAATTACCGCCGCAACCGCGACCTTTGCATCATCATCACCGCCGGACTTTACCTGTTGAACATCATCGACGCTCACGTGGATGCCCACATGAAGGATTACGACGTCAGCGACGACCTGTCGATGACGCTCGAAACCGACGGTGACGAATTTCTATACGATGCGAACCGGCAATTCGAACGGTTACGGACTCTCCTTTAAACTTCGTTTCTGATGCCGAAATCCCTGACCGCCTTACTGATCCTGACGCTCCTCCCGTTGTTCGCCAAGACCCAGGCGGATCCCAGGGAGCAGCTCAACATCGTCGGTTCTCCGACCGTTTACGACTCGGTCGTCGCAAGTTGGCGGACGGACAATATCAACGAGACGTTCGGGGACTACCTGCGGGACTACATCGAACTCGATACCACGCGCTACCTGCCCGCGGTGTCGACCGTTACCGACAACGTTTGCCGGACGCGGCTCAAAAACATGGTTTCGCCGATCTACCTGCCTTATAACGACATCGTTAAGAAACATATTGTGGCTTACGCGACGACCCATAAATCGGTGACCCGCCGGATGCTCAGCTACGGAAATTACTACTTCCCGATGATCGAGCACGAACTGGCCAAAAAACGGCCTGCCGCTGGAGCTGAAATTCGTTGCGGTGATCGAATCGGCGCTGAATCCGACGGCCACGTCGCCGAGCGGAGCGGTCGGCCTGTGGCAGTTCATGCTGCAAACCGGTCGGCAGTACGGACTCGAGATATCTTCGATGGTCGACGCCCGGCGCGATCCGGTGCAGGCGACGGCCGCCGCCTGTCGTTATATGAAGGATCTTTACGATATCTACCACGACTGACGCTCGTGATGGCTTCCTATAATTACGGCCCCGGCAATGTGAATAAGGCGTTGCAGCGGGCGGGGCCAACGCTTCGACTTACTGGGACATTTATCCTTTCCTGCCGAAAGCGACTCGCGACTATGTCCCGCGTTCGTAGCGCTCGTCTATCTGTACTATTATCATTCCGATTACGGGTCGTCCCGTTCGCTTCGCCGCTGCCGTTGGCAACCGATACGGTGATGGTCCGCCGGATCGACTTGAACCGCGTTTCGGAAAAATTGAACTTGCCGTCCGAATTGGTGAAGTTGCTGGAATCCGCAGTATAAGCAGGGATGTCATTCCGGCTACCGTGAAAAGTTATCCGCTGGTGCTGCCGCAGCAGGAGGTCTGTCGTTTTATCGAGTGCGAGCAGGCGCGTCTTGCGCAGGCCGACACGTTGCCGGCCGATACCGTTTCGACGGACGACTGACAGCGTCCGCCGCTTCATCGCAACAAGGCGGTTCGAACGAGACGGTTATTCCGGCTCCCGGATCCGTTGACCTATAAGGTCAAAAGGCGATACGCTCGGAGCCATCGCGCATAAATATAAGGTGACGGTTTCTCAATTGATGAAGTGGAATCAATTGAAAAACAGTAATCTGAAAATCGGACAAACCCTGAAAATCATTCGCTGACGATGATCGAGAACGATACGATAGCCGCCGTTGCCTGGGGTTTGGGGGAGCCGTTACGCTGATCCGCGTCAGCGGCGGCGGAGCCATTGCCGCCGGCGACCGGATCTTCCGCGGGGTACGCGGCCGGCGGCTGGCCGATGCCCGGGGGTTTACGATCCTTTACGGGACGATCCGCGACGGCGAAACGGTTGTCGACGAAGTGCTGGTTTCGGTATTCCGCGCTCCGCACTCCTATACCGGCGAGGATATGATCGAAGTTTCGTGCCATGTCGGCGTATATTCAGCGCGAAGTCATGCGGTTGCTGGTCGAGTCCGAGTACGGACGGCCCAACCCGGCGAATTTACGCTGCGGGCATTCCTGGCCGGGAAGCTCGACCTCTCGCAGGCCGAGGCCGTGGCCGACATGATCGCGGCCGACAACCGGGCAGCCCATGCGCTGGCTTACGAGCAGATGCGCGGCGGTTATTCGGACGAGTTCGGGCAATTGCGCGGCCGGTTGCTCGAACTGGTGTCGCTGGTCGAACTCGAACTTGATTTCGGCGAGGAAGATGTCAAGAATTCGCCGATCGCACGCAGTTGCTCGACGTGCTGTCGTCTGTCGGGCAGCGGTGGATCGCCTGATCGCTTCGTTCGGGCTCGGCAACGTATTGAAAACGGAGTGCCCGTTGCAATCGTCGGGGTTCCGAATGTCGGGAAGTCGACCCTGCTGAATACATTGCTTTGCGAAGAAAAAGCGTTGGTTTCGGAGATCGCCGGAACCACGCGCGACGTGATCGAGGATACGCTGAACATCGACGGCGTGACGTTCCGGTTTATCGATACGGCCGGGATTCGCCGTACGGACGATCCGCTCGAGAGTCTGGGGATCGAACGTACGTTCGACCGGATCGGCCGGGCGTTGGTAATTCTGTTGCTGACCGACGCGCGCGACAGCGTGGACGATATCTATGCGCAGTACGCTTCGCTCTCTTTCAAGGCGGGGCAGCGTATCGCACTGATTTTGAATAAGTGCGACTGTCTGCCGGACGAAGAGCTACGGCAGAAAAGGGAACGACTCTCGTCGAAAATCCCGCATCTTGTCCTTCCCCTGTCGGCCAAGCGGCAAATCAACCTGGACGAGCTGACCGATTTTTGAAACGGAGCGTCGATTCCGAGACCCTAAACGGCGACCGGATCGTGGTTTTCAACAGCCGGCACCATGAAATCCTGCTCCCGCGCGCGCGAAGCGTTGCAACGAGCTCGTGAAGGCATCGAATCCGGACTCCGCCGGAGACCTGCTGGCGCAAGACATCAGAGAAGTTTTACATTGTATAGGCTTGATTACCGGTGAAATAACGACGGACGATATCCTCGGGTCGATTTTTCTAAGTTTTGCATCGGTAAATAACTGTGTGTAATTAATTGATTATCAATATATTACATAATAAACAATGAAAAAATAAAAGAAGGGACAATCCAACTTAGATAATATTGATAATCAACACATTAAACACACAGGAATAATAAAGTATTGTATCAATTTTTCATGATTTTGTCCCCCGTTTGTTCCCTGAACGGATACAAGAGACAAAATTCTGTCCCTCATGCAATTTAACGGTGGTAAATAGACAAATTTTATCAGTACCTCTTAAACTTATCCAAATTACAGATAATATCCAAATAGGACTGAATTGTTTTTTCAGCCAAAATATATTCTGATAATCAAGCGATTGGTATATCTGAATATAACAACAGAAATCATCGCCAATGAGATTTCATATAATACATTTGATAAATATTCCAAACCATTATTGCGAAGTATTCGAATAATAGTACATTGAATATCCTCTTAAGTCTCACAGCGATTGTTATAGGGTAATTTGATGAATTCAATAAAAATATTTGGAGTATTGCGAGATTATTCTGTACATTTGCACCACTTTTGAAAATTTATGATGCTGCAAAATAGAATGAACATATTATCTCAAACGACAATTCGAGGCAACAAATGCTTCGGAGTTCGGTCGTATGTTCTTCATGTTTGGAGCATTGAAACGTCTGCAAATTTCATAAATACTTTCCAGCGAACACATATAGGAGATAAGATGCGATAGATGCTCGTATCTTGATCTTAGAATAAACAACAGAGAAGAGTTGGAGAGTCCTTACCGAACTTTCCAACTATTTTGTTTTATGCCCATTGGTGACTGTTTGCTCCGTGCAATTCCTCTCCCGTCATTTCCGTCCAATGAGCGTAAGAACATCCAATTTATTAATTAACCGCACAGCGATGTGCACAAAAGAGAGCAAAATGAATTACAAGTTTGACGGAAGCAAGGTATATTTTACATCGGACACACACTTTTATCATTCGAATATCATTAGTTTTTTTGCAAGAGGCCATTCAAAAATGTAGAAGATATGAATGAAACACTGATCGAAAATTGGAACCGGGTAGTTAGTCAAGATGATATCGTGTTCCATCTGGGGATTTTTGTCTGGGAGGATCCCATGAATGGGCCAAGATTCTTAACAGACTGAATGGGAAAATCTATCTTGTTCTCGGTAATCATGACATGAAAAATATCAGGCAAGGGTACACCAGCAGATTTGAATTGGCAATCATGCAAATGCACATAGAGGTCGACAAGCAGAAAATCTACCTATACGTGGCAACTGTTCGGACACGTGCATACGAGCAAATATAACACGGGAAAAGACGCTTCACGGCTGGATATGATTTTCCCGACGCAATATGATAGTGGGAGTGGATAATAATGACTTTACTCCGGTCTCATTCGCGCAGGTAAAAGGATAATCCAAAAGCAGGTTGAACAATCGAATAAAAAACAGTAATATGAAAATACAATACATGAGCGATCTGCATTTTTGAGTTTCGGGAGAACAGCAGATACATAAACATAACGAATTCCCGGTAACGGGCGATATACTCGTATTGGCCGGAGATATTTTCTATCTGAAGGACAAAGTCTCCCCTTTATCAAGATTCTGGAAATGGGCATCGGAGAACTACCGACAAGTACTCATTATTCCCGGCAATCACGAGTATTACAATTATTGTGATGTGATGGAACGGGGGATTACAATGGCGATGGATGTTCAAAGAGAATGTCGGTTATTATCAAAATCAGGTATTGAGAATAGACGATACCGATTTCATAATGAGCACACTCTGGTCGCATATCGAACCGGCAGACGAATATTTCGTTTGGAAAGGACTTAACGATTTCCGTCAGACCATGTATAAAGGAAACTGCTCCAAACGGAAGCATATAATCAGATGCATGACTTCTGTTTAGGTCATATCAAAAAAGTCTTGCCGAAAGTACGGCAAAACACACAGTGGTCGTAACTCCACCACCTGCCTACTTTGCAGGTTGTTGCTCCTCAGCATAAAGATTCCGTATTGAACAGTGCCTTTGCCAGTGAATACGGAGACCTGATCATTGGTAACAGCCGGATCGATGCATGGATTTACGGACATTCGCATACCAATATCGACACAGAAATCGGGAGTACAAAAGTGATTTGCAACCAGATGGGATATGTATTTGAAAACGAGCATATAATCAACGGATTTGATCCGGGTAAATTTTTAACGATTGAAAACGAATGAGATATGGAACGACATAAGATAGAACCACATAAGAAGACAATCTTTACCAAGCATCTTTTCATAGACTTGGCGAAAGAATGCGGATTGAATGCTGCGATATTCGAACAGCTCGGAAGCGGGCGCGATACAGAAATCGTGGTTGATAACGATACATTAGATGTTAGTTAAACTTCAGGAGCAATTTGCCCGACTGGAAGAGATGGGTAACGATGAATACAGGGGATTTTATATCGAATTGCCCCGCCCTACTCGGAAGAATGGGGAGATTGCGAAGCGTCGATTGCAGACGGAGAATATGAGAGCAAGGAAGAATACCTCCGGGATTGGGAATTGTCAAATCCCAGAGAAACGGTATGGTATCTGTCGGCTCCCCAGATACAAAGAAAAAAGCGTACCATACAATTCACGGATAGGAAACACTCGTATTTTACTATTGCGAATTATTCCCGATATGGAGACAGAATAGGTGATCGTTTCTACCCCGAATGGCAAAGGGATTTCTTGGCAGAGTTGGCCTTATATTTTCATAAGCTAATCGATGCTATCATATAAGATCCGGAGAGGTGTTCAATGATTATGTGGCGAAGCATCTTCTTTACCAGCAGCGAGACGGAAGAATTGCGAGAAAGGAGTTCAACAGAATCGAATCGAGATTTAAAATTGAGGTCGAAGACGAGACGACGGTAATAAAAGCACTGGAGGATTCCGTCTGCAAGAATTTCGGACAGCCGTTAGATACAATGACGATACGTTCGTATTGCAAATACTATCGAATCGCTCATGAAGCCTATGACCGGTATTTGAAAGGTTTGATACTACACGAAAGATACGTACCCTTCGAATGGAGTACCATTGGAATTACAAGATGTCGCATATTACAACATGGTTACATTCTGTGATTTGCAGGATAAATACGATCTCGACAGTGAGACGGATTTCAACAAATTCGCCTCGAACCATTATGGGGAACTGGGGTTGTCGCGGCTGAACATACTCGCTTCGAATTTTGACAGTCCCGGATGGAGAATCATTGTTTCCAATAGCTACTCGGCGTATGCGGATGTTGCGGTAGAAGTCGCCACTGCGCTTTACAAGTCTGGCATTCCTTTGGAAATACACGACGCTGGCAAACTTTGCGAATACTCAAGGAGGAGGATCATGTGAGATTGATTCCGTACACATTTCACGATTACATGGGCCATCATGAAGAAGGGCCCGTTTATCAACTTCCATGGGAGTACGAATGCATGGATAGCGAAGAGAATTCTTTATCATTGGAATAATACCATGAAATTATCTCCCTGGCAGAATGGGGAAAAATTAAAGAAATAAGAATCAACAAGAAACGGAATAAAAGACAATTGAGTTGAGTTACGATGTTAAAAATTCAAAATATCGGCACTATTTTGAATTAGTGCCGATATTTGGTTTTATTTGTCCCCGGAAACAGCTATAATATGAATAACGAAACAGTGACATCCATACTAAATTGCTGATACCCATCATAATTTCAGTATAGAGGACTTGTTTGCCTTTCTGCAAAAAAATTGGCATAAACAGGTCTTCCTTGTCATGGTATCTGTTCAAGCTAGTGAATGAAAATAGGCTGGTTAGAACCGGGCGTGGAATGTACGCCGAAGTAATGAAACAGACCTTTGCCCCCAAACCAGTAAAGGAAGTAAAGGAGATTTATGAACTATTACATGCCAATTTCCCATTTGCGAAATTCTGCGTCTACCAAGGAGAGATTATCGCACCTTTGCAACATCATCTTTCATCTAACCGCATCATCTATGCGGAAACGAACAGAGACTCGACAGAAACCGTTTTCAATTTTCTGAAAGGCAAGCAGCGTAATGCTTATCTGCGTCCTGATAAGAAAAATGATATACCGATATGTGGTTTGGATAGCCGTGTCTTTTTTGTGAAAATCTTATCTCAGAGGCTCCTTTGCAAAAGGTATCTGGAGTTCCATGCCCACGCTGGAAAAACTATTGGTGGATATATTAAGGTAAGCTAAAAAAAGAATCTATTTAATACCTCATGTCGCTATCCATTAATTCTTAGCCTTGGACAATACCCAACAAATGAAAAAAAATTCGCCTGTTTTTATCTTTTTATCGCATAAAATTTTATATCTTCGTGAATAAAACTGATGCAGTATATAATGGATAAACCCATGAACCGAATCAAAGAGGTGCTTGAAGAGAAAGGCATCAAACAGACCTGGTTGGCAGAGAAGCTTGGAAAAAGTTTCTGTATTGTCAATTCCTACGTATGTAATCGACGGCAGCCAAGTTTAGAGGTGCTGTTTGAGATAGCCCAAATACTTCAAATTGATCCCAAAGAATTAATAAAAAGTACAAAATAGTATATATGGAACTCCAGATTAACGGCAACAAAATATTTGCTCCTCTGAAAAATAAAGAATTGGTTCTAACGCCAGAAGAGAGTTCGTCAGGAATACATCTGCCGGCTAGTGAATGTCTACGGGTACTCGCTTGAGCAGATGGCTCAGGAAGTTCAAGTGAGTAATTCTCATCGTGGGCTGGGTAAAGCTCGAGCCGATATTGTAATATGGAAGTCTTCATCAGATAAGAAGGATGACGCTTCTGCTGCCATAATTGTTGTAGAATGCAAAGCTGAATATGGTACAATTCAAGAAGAAGATTATTACCAGGGATCTAATTATGCATCTTGGGCCGGAGCGGATTTCTTCGTTACCACGAACCTGAAGGAGACTCGCATATTCAAGGTCGTTAAGGGAAAAATTCCCAAACGACTTGAAGAAATCGTTGATATACCCAAGGCTGAGGATCTTACCAATGCAAAAAAGATCAGGAATTATTAAGTCAGACCAAAGCGTTTACACGTGATGAATTCAGTAGACTGCTTTTCAAATGCCATAACATCATACGCAATAACGACAAGTTGTCTCCTGAGGCAGCCTTTGATGAAATCAGCAAGGTCCACTCTTCATTAAAATCCGATATGAACGAGATAATACCGGCACGCAGATTTTTTCAAAGAGGAATTTACGAAACTACGAGAAGCCTACGACAAGACAAAAGTCAAAAACAAAGTCTGCCTTTTTTTATCAGCAATTATTCGAGCGTACAAAGGAGGACTATGCAAAAGATGGTCTATTCGAACCAATGATACGATAAAGATTAAAGAGGCAAGTTTTGAGGCAATAGTTAAAGAACTCGAAGTGTACAATCTCTCCCCGTACGGCAGATGATGTGAAAGGTATTGCCTTCGAGAAATTCTTAGGGAAAACCTTTTCGCGGAGCGCTGGGGCCAATTCTTTACGCCTTGCACCATTGTCGATTTTCATGGTAGCATTACTTTTGACCCTGAGGAAGGTGAAATCATCTGTGACCCCTGTTGTGGTAGTGGCGGTTTTTAATCAAAGCATTCGAGTATGTACGTGAGAAAATTGAAAAAGACATACAAAAAGTTAAAGAGCAGATCAAAGCCCAGCTTTTCAATGAAAGCTATGAGACTCTGAGCGAAAAACAGAAGTCGGTTATTGATGAACAGGTCAATGCCTATTTTGCTGCGCTCAACACAGAACTCGACACAGGAAACCTAAACAGTCGGTTGCAGAATCTGTCCAGTAACTGCATCTATGGTACGGACGCCAATCCACGCATGGCACGAACCGCAAAGATGAATATGATTATGCACGGAGATGGACACGGAGGCGTTCATCACCACGACGGATTGTTAAATGTCAACGGAGTTTTTGAAAATCGGTTCGATGTGATTCTAACCAATCCGCCATTCGGTTCTCGCGTAGAAAAATCGCTGAAAATAACAGAAGCTGATGTGGAAACCGATGTGCAGAAGATTGCCGCATACGAGAAAAAATATGGTAAAGAGGTATATCAACAGGCCAGGAGCCAGATCAATGACCACATAGGGATTCTGTACTGGATTTATATACGGTTGGCAAACTTAGCGGGCTGACCGAAGTATTATTTATCGAACGTTGTATCCGCTTGCTTAAGCCGGGTGGACGTTTGGGCATTGTCTTGCGGGAAGGAGTTCTCAATAACACTAATTTGCAAGCTGTACGCGAACTTTTCGAGGAAATGGCCAAAATAATTTTAATCACCTCTATCCCGCAAGACGTATTCATGGCCTCTGGGGCTACGGTAAAACCCAGCTTTACTATTCTTCAAAAGTTTACGACCGAAGAGCGGGCCCAGTTCGATGCAATTAAACAGGCGGCGACCGAAGAGGTAGGCTCCAAGTATCAATCGCAACTTGATAAGATTGATTCATTCCTGGCGGAACGGGGTAATTCTGCAGAGGAAAAGAAAGCAAAGAGGGCTGAAAGGCGTGCGTTAGAGACGAAAATTGCAGCCGAAATATGGGCGATTGTCAAAGAAAATTTGACTATACCATCCCCATCGCCCAAGTTGAAAAAAGCCGGCATTACGACAACCGGCGCTGAATGCGAATCAGTTAATTGATTTGCTCGAAGAGTTTACGCCTTATCGCAAGAAGCATCATATGTGGGCCTCAAATGAGTTGAAATTTCACTATGAGATAGTCGATAATAAAGTCGTTCGAACCGATCAAGATGGCAATACGAAGGAGTTATGTTAAAGAGTAAAAGCACATACAAGTATTTGGATTTTGTAAAGTTATCGCAACTTTACAACTGGAGTGTGCAATACCTGAATGACTCCAAAATCCGATTCACGACCAAATATCCGCTGGTTCAGATCAAAAAGTTCCTGACCCGTAATAAAACAGCTATTGAAATACAGGACGATGTATATTACAAGCGTGCCACCATTAAGGTACGCAACGGTGGAATCTTTCTGCGAGATACAGTTATAGGGAGTAAAATTGGCACAAAAAATCAATTCGTGATTTTAAGGGACAATTCCTGTTGTCCAAGATAGATGCTCGTAACGGTGCATTTGGCGTTGTCCCAGAGGAGTTAGATGGAGGAATCATAACAGGTAATTTCTGGACTTTTGATGTAGATTATTCAAAAGTAAACCCACATTATTTAGCATTACTCACGACAACGAATGAGTTTATTGAATTCTGCGAACAAGCAAGTAATGGTACGACCAATCGCCACTCATTTGCAGGAACCTCTGTTTTTAGATATAAAGGTTCCTCTTCCTCACTAGCAGAACAAAATAAGTTGGTGGAGGAGTATAATGCTATAATTGAAGAAGGGAATAAAATAGACATCCAAATTGAATCAATTCGACAAAAAAAAATACAATCGTATTTATTAAATGCCATCGGCATAAAAGATAAGTAATAACCTTGAGAATAATAAGACTGCAGAATGTCAATATAAATACCTGAAATTCACAAATTTATCCGACATAAACAGATGGGATTATTGGAACCAGGAGCAGTCAATAACAACCTTGCTCCATACTACAAAATACCCCATAGTTACGCTTGGATCTTATAATCTAATACATAGAAAATGGGTGCGAACTCTAATACTTTCAGATATGTGGAAATAGGAAGTGTCGCCCTTGCGTGGTATTGTCAATGCAGAAGAGCTTAGTACGGATAAAGCGCCAAGCAGAGCTACTCAAATTATAAAAGAAGGAGATCTGATTATTGGTACGACGCGACCATACTTGAAGAAATTTGCAATAGTTCCTTCTGAATATGATAGTTGTGTTTGTTCGTCAGGTTTTCAGGTAATCGCAGCTAACAAGAATTACAATCTGAATTTCCTGTATGAGTATTTGCATACATATTTGGCAATAAATCAATTTGAATTTTATATGACCGGAGCCCTATATCCGGCGATAACAAACAAAGATTTAAAAAAGTATTAGTACCATTCCCTCCTTTAGAAATTCAGAATGATATAGTACAGTATATTCAGGTTCTGAAAGAAAAGGTACAATCACTAATACAGCAGGCTAGTATAGCCCACACAATCGCAAAAAAAGATTTGAGACCCAAATATTTTAAATAATATGACACGTGACGAATTGAATAATATTGCAAATCAGGTTCAAAAAAACGAAACGGCCTGTGCCAATAACTAAACGCGAATTAATTAATTCTCTCGGATGTGAAAAACGCACTACAGGAAATATTGCATACATTAATTCATGGCTTGATAAATATAATTTAGTCACAGACCCCAATTATGCTGATGGATATATAGACGATGTTACAGAATTGAAGTTCAAATATTCCATTAAACCAGATAGGTTCCAATTATATTCTCTTAATATAGGAGAATATAAAAACCTACATCAATTATGTATTGATTTTTGAATCAACTGACAAATACTGCTGCCTAATCGGGTTAAATGGGTCCGAAAAAGTAATGTTTTAGAGGTCATAAGTGCCATTTTTTATAGTCTGTACCATATTGCCACCTTGGTAGATGGGCTCAGAAAATACCCATGTCCATTTAAATATCGAATTAGCTATATCAATGATAATGAATTTTATGAGATCATTGATGGTAGATTAAAAAATGGGAATAAAGTAACATTAGATATTTTACCCAAAAATATCCTTGCTTCATATAGTGGGGAAGATACAAGGTTATGGAAAACATATTATAAGCCTATATATGAAAAGTATTGCAGCAAAAATGACTGCTACTCAGGGATTTATTCCTCTATTTATGTTTTATATAAGTCGGCATGAATGGGATATTTCTCTATTAACACTGCTGTATTCTGAGGATATTGACGTTGTTAAGTTTGTTGCAGGAATAACAAAAGGTGCTGAATGCAAAATATCTTTTGAGTATAATAATACCAATATAAAGAAGTGGGACGGAACAGAAATCGAAGGTTTTATAGAAAATTAAAAAAAGTCTACATTTATAATATCGAATCGTTTAGGGCGACAATAAATGAAATTAATTTTATTGATCAGCCTAGTACTCTATTTTACTGTCTATGTAAATGCCGAACAGAAAGTGATAATCAAATTATACAAAGAATAAACATTGAATTTATAAATAAGGGAAACATTGAAGGTCTCAGCAAAGAGAAAAAAAAGTTAATCAATGCTAATACCATAATTCATATTCTTTCTGCTCCTAATAGTTTGTGTCTTTTTGATGAGCCTGATTCACACATTCATATTGCAAGAAAAGATGAATTAAAAGAATTGATTAATACAGAGAACCGCTATAGTATAGTTACAACCCACTCTCCCGTATTTGTGAATTGTCTTTGCGATGAAAATATTCGGTATTTGAAAGATGGCAAGATTGAAGATCTGGAGAGGAGCAAAAAATTATCACTTTTATCTGGCGGAGGCATTTCCATTTTGAAGGTTCTTTAATATTAGGGACAAAAAAATTCTAGTTGTCGAAGGCCCCTATGATAAAAAATACCTTGAAAAGGCTATTTCAATTTTGCAAAAGAAATTCTAAATATAAAGCTCTTAAACAAATTGCTATTATCCCAGCCGGAAGCGCAGGAAACGCAAAAACAATGTATGATGATGTTTTATCTAAACAAGTTGACGGATTAGAACTAATAGCTTTCCTATTCGATTATGATAAAGGAGGATTGGAGGGGTGGAAAAATATTGGCAATATAAAATCTGAGAAAGTAATTCCCATATTTTATCAGGACAATTATGCAAAAGAATACGAAACCAGTATAAAAAATATAGCAGATAAAGATTCGTATATGGTCGAAGATTTATTTTCACCGGAATCATATAAAAAGAAAAGTCGAATATATTCATAAAAAAGAATACACATAAAGAGTTCCGGTGCAATGACCAAGGTAAAACGACGGAAGCAATAAAAAGCATATTGAGAACCATTACTCTCAATTTAAAGACGAATGGTTTGATGGATTCAAACCTGTATTGGATCAATTAATTAGTATTTTTTAAATTATAGCCATGGGCAAAACAGTAACTACATATTTGATTGACGGAGATCCAAAGGGGACGGTATGCATTTATCAGCAACAAGATTTGTCAGATGTTTGTGATTCCGCGTTCGAACCTGGCCTATCTGAACGAGCAGGGAGAAGTTGCACAAGCCGGCGTTCTATATTCTGATTGGAGAAGATGAGGCTACGAAGCCGCAGGCCTATATCGGAGAGACCGAAAACTTTAAGGGAACGGGTAAAGATCACGACAGCAAAAAAGCATTTTTGGCAGAAAGCGCTTGTCTTTGTCTCAAAGGACGAGGACATGACCAAGGCCGACGTGCAATATCTGGAATATCGCGCTATTGCCGAAGCCAGGCAGTCGAACTCGTTGTGTTGAACGAAAATAAACAGATTCCCAAAGCGCCCAACCTCCCCGAACATCAACGGGACGCGATGGATGAATTTTTTGACGACATTAAGTTCCTTGCGTTATTCATTGGTTGTGGCATCTTTGAAATATCTCAGCCCAAGGAAGAACATCTGTTCTATACAAAGGCCAGAGGCTGTAATGCAAAAAGGATTTTATAATTCCGCAGGTTTACAGTATTAAAGGGCAGCATCAGCCAATAATTGTGTCCCTCTTTTACATGGAAAGCAAAGAGGGGAAAGAATGGTCGAAGAATATGCGACTTTGAATAACGGCATTTGGACGATGGACTCGGACAAGACCTTCTCCAGTCCCAGTACCGCCGCCGATTTCTGCACAGGTCGGCCATCCAATGGATGGAACGAATGGAAAGATAAGGATGGGAATACATTGATTTGGTATATAGAAAGCAGTTGGAATAAAATAATTACCTTCTTGTAGGATGAGCAATCTACTATATATTTATTGATTAACTTTACAAAAAGCATATTTTATTTATCATACTGATAACACATTGGTCATCATCAAGAGTATAGACATTGTGTGCCTCTCTTGTGGTTTTATCCCAATGCCACCATTCATGCAAATCTGCTGATTTTGTTGCAGACATAATAAATGAATTGAGAACAATCTGCTTATCACCTGCTGTCGGTGCTAACTGCTTTTTCCAAATCCTTGATTGTTTTGTAAAATTCAATCTTAGGTCATCAGGCATAATACGAAGCAAACCTTTCGGGTCGACAAATGTGATATATTGCTTTTCAGGTGTGTCTATCCATAAGATATAATCAGGATAGAAATTACCTGCAACAAAGAATCCCATACCCACCTTACTTTTATTTCTTAGAAGATAAAGAGATTTGTTTTCAAGTACATCACCATTATTCTCTGTAAATTCCTTCAGATAATCAACAAACAGCTTTTCATCTTCATTCAAACTGACAGGGGTAATCTGTATATTGGTATTTCCCTTTTTTCAAGCACACCAATGGCGCATACAAGTGAGAACGGAAATCGAACAGACACAGATTTTGTTGAAGTCAAACTTCTTTTCGTATTCGTTCAATCCATTATTATCTGTAAGAATAGATTTTATATCTTCAATGAATTTATCCAATTCTTCACCAGTGGTATCTAAGCTATTTTGTGGTGTAAATGGAATTGAAGGTATATTCATCTACAAAATTATTGTCAGTAGCCGAGATTTCTTGGAATTAAGCAATGGTGCTTCCCATCTTTCTTGCTCGAATTTGCAGAATTTGTCCATATAAGACTTTAATGCCATAATCGCATAATCTGTGGCATACTCAATTTTGCGAATTGAATCTATTTCAAGTTGCTTTTTCTGGAATAATTAGTTCATACCAACCATCTGTTTCAAGAATAGGTTTCAGCTTGTTTCTATCAATGCTGATATTGAAATAAGACTTCTCATTCTTGTATTGCTGAATCTCATCAAAAATGCGATAATAATCAAAGCAAGGCAAGTGTTGACGCTGGAATCGTGAATCTTGTATCAATCATCTGAATATTCATTTTTAATGAGCCTGATGATTCAATGGATTGAATCTTGCTTCGGCAATCTAGTACCGACTTGTTACGAACAAGGTATCGCATGAAGTCTTCTTTGGGTACATCGAGCACCATACGTCGTGCTTGCTTCTTGAAATTCTTCCCGTCCTTTACTTTTATGACACGGGTTTCTTTGTCTTCACTTCATCATAACGGTTGACTACCGGCAGAGTCACTTCGATAATATCATCATTGGTTGGAGCGCCTTCCTGTTCAAGGAATTTCTTGAAATCCTCCATATATTGCGCCTTCACCGAAAAATGGTAAGTGTTTCTACGCAAATTCATATATCGCAAAGGCTTTACTGAGGTATCGTCAAGGCATGTAGACCTTTTAGCATTCCTTTATATCCTTTCAAACGAACACCACGACCAAACAACTGAATTGCCCTGCGAACCTTCACCTTTGGCAAAAATTTATCAATCCCATTGTAGACACACGCCAGCTGTTCCATCCTTCGGTAAACTTTCGTGAACCGATAAGTATTCTAACCTTTGATTCTTTATCGTTGATGCTACTGAATAATGGTAGAAACGAATTCTTCGCTTCTGCTTACTATTCCTTTGCTTCACAAGCCTTAATAAGATTAGCTGTATCTCCAATGTTTATCACACCAAAATAATCACCATATTCGCCAATCTTCATTGCAATTTCGCCTTGCACTTGCTTTATGGCTTCAATGTGCAATCGTGGAGCATCGGCAACAGTGTCGGTATTGAATATCAGATGAAGCATATCTTCATATAGCACTTGCGCTGATGGTAATTGGCCATACACATCTATTAGCGCATTTGAAATCGTGTGAAAATAGATCACGTCCATATTTATCGGCAATACCTGTTTCTTCTGACTTCACTTGCTCTATACAACGGATGCTTTCTTGTTTGTTACGAACAAATCTGTCGATAAACATATAACACTTCCTGAACATCACTTAACTCATCTTTTTGATGTTGATGCCGTTACACGGTTTCAACAAACACTAATAATGGATTTCTATATTGAAAGGAATCAGTTCGGTTCGTTTTCAATAGAATACTTCACTTGTTGGAAGAAGGAAAGCAAACAACCTATCAAATACAAATGACGGTGATTATCATCAATACCTGCTCTGAGGTTATAGATACGATAATCTTTCCATAGCCATCGCCATAGAAATATTTGTATGAGTAGTCCATTATTATAGACTTGCCATATTCCGCTACCATCTGCCTGTCTTCCTTTTTTGAAGATGTGGCATTCAGTGCTTGTTTAAATGTAGCTGAGTACTCAAAGGCAAACCTTCTTCGCTTAAGCGTGTACGATAGTCGTACCAAACACCGTCTGTTGAAGACATGCCACGATGGGCTTCATCCACAAGAACAAGGTTATTGCGTTCAAAGCTGTCTACCGATACGGTTTTCACTTTGCCTTCTTCCTTGAGTTTGTTCATATCAATGATGGCAATACCTTCATTTTGTCTGCTAGACATACCGCCACCATCTTTGTTGAAGATAGTGGCTTTAATTCCAGAAAGAGTAAGTTCATTTTAAATGTTGTTTACTCATTCCTTCATTTGGCGAAAGCACAATAATTTTATTGATAGCGATACCGCCGTTTATTCGTTTTGCTCGCTTCAAATAGAATATAAATTGCTTTATGTTGATGTGCATTAAAAGTGTCTTACCACTACCTGTAGCACACATATACGCTAACTTGTTCATTGAGCTAATGGTATATGGTTCCATCGCAAGAGCACCCAATGTTCTTGCGTTTTCGCTATCAATGAATTCGTTAAGCGACTTGCAGAAGGCTGATCTGTCTGCAAAGTAGTTGTCGAGATACATCTCAGTGAATAACAGGGAGATGTATTGAAAATACTTCAGGCTGATTCCACCACGGTTTTCTCAATTTCTTTTGTATACCGACAGATTCTCTCATCGTATTCTCGCAACTTGTCTGTTGTGATACTACAATGTTTCATCTTTGCTATCTGTGCTATGTAGTGATGAAAATGAGTATTGCCATTTTCATCCAATCCTTCATATTCAATGCTGTTGAGCTTGTTACCCAAACTTTTTCAGTTCGGTGGTGCCTATCTCACCAAGAAAGTAACGGAATAAAACCAAATAGGTTTCAAAGCTGACTGATGGTGAACTTTTCTTTTTTGCCATATTTCGTTATTCCTCCCACATTCGTTTATTGAATTCTGTTTCGATAAGCACCACTTTCCATTGCTCATCGTCAAGACGCAGATTCTCAAGGTTGTTATCCCCATTGATATATATTACATCAAACTCACGGTCGGCAGGATTGATGATATTTCGAAAATAGGCATCCAGTGCAGCATTGCTCGTTAGAATATTATCTTGATTAATGTTACGCCATATAATCAGAGCTTTACGACCATCTGGTAATGTTCCTTCTATCTGACGAAAGCTATATATGCCATTTTGGTCTTTTTGCAAATCAACTGCACCCTCATATGGAGGATTAACAGCTTCTTTGGTTGAGAAGTAGGAGATTGAAGATTGACTATGAACAGAAAGACCAATAAGGTAATTGAAGGTTTCAACGACATCAACTTGTCTTTCTTTGCATTCATTCTTCTCTGTAATCTTCATATTATACTCAAATGGAGTGATGAAAGCCTCAAGGTTAAGCAAGCTGCCTTTTGATTCCATATCAAGCATATAGCCTATTAGGTATTCATCTCCTAAGTTGGATCCGAAGAATGAGCCTTTATTTTCAAGCGTAATATTAGAAAGAGCATCCTCGTAGCTTTCAAGTTTCACATATTTCATCATTTGGGATATGCCACTTATTCGATCAGTTGGATACCCATCTTTCCAATTTGATCCATATATCACTTTCTTAATACGTGGAAGGGTTACAGAATTAAAATACTCCCCATTTCAACAAGAATATATTTTCTGTTACAATTATTACTTCTATTCAATTCAATTACAGCATGACCTGTTGTTCCAGAACCAGCAAAAAATCTAAAACGAGTCCTTCGGATGATGAACCAACAATGATATTGTCTTCAACTGTATATAGACTTTTAGGATAATTGAAAGGATTGTTTGGTATTATGTTTTCCAAAATGTTAGTGCCTTTCGAAGATGCATCGTATTTATCTCCCACCCAAATTGATTTTGGAGTTACTTCAATATCAGCAAAATCATATTGATATACAGCATAACCATCCTTTACTTTTTTGCAAAATAAAAGTACCATTTGAAATACCTTTTACGCAACTATCATATCCCCATCTCCAGCGAAGAAATTCTCCTTTTCCACTATTAGGGAGAATTGCATAGTATCCTTTATCTGTGTAGGATTTTATTACATCATTAAGATATGCATCGTTAAAAGAATCAGTATCTTTGTTATATATATTAATGTAATTATCTTTTGGAATCACGAAAAACTCTTTTTGTCTCTGGTTGAAAAAGAAAGGGAAAAACATATAAGGTCTTTCATATCTAAATTTTCCTGTCCCTGTTCTTTTAGTGGCAATTCCCTTAATGCTTCACCTCCTTTTGATTTAGAGAATTTCTTTGACAGTTCATCGTCAGATAGGATAAAGTTATATGTTTCAGCATATTGTTTGTTTTTTGCATATATGATTGAATAATCATGAGCTTGAGCTATGAATCCTTGATCTCGCCCTTTTGGATTTGTAAAAATCGCAATATTAGAGATAGCGTTGTTCGCTCCATACACAGAGTCCAAACAACAACTTAAATATCTCATTTCATAGTCATCGATAGCCATCTCAATAATTCCAGTATCTTTTTAAAAGCGCTTTGCTATTAATTAAACGACTATGAATCAATGATAACCAGCTAGAATGTTCATAACCATTTTTATAAAGTATTTTACTTGCATCTGTATTATAGGGAGGATCGATATAAATGCAATCTACTTTTCAGTATTCCCTTGAAGAAGCAAATTGATAGCTTGGTAATTATCACTATTAATCATCAACCCATTAGTTTTCTCATCTATATCATCTATAGACGCAATTAGACGATCTCGGAATGTGGTTGAAAAATTCTTTGTATCAACAATCAAGTTCTGATTCTCCTTCAAAAAATCTATGCTTGGAGGATTTGTAAATGCTGTTGTATGTAGATCTCCTTTGATTTCATCAATAGCATACATATCAATCCATTCTTGAATCTGCGGCTTGTTATCTGCTATCTCTTGATAGAACGATTCATCAATATGGTCGAGGGTGATACACCAATTTGTTTCCACCACAAACTTCTTCTTCAGCCAAAGTTTGCGCTGGAAATTCTCTATCTGCGCCAAGAATGTGATTATCTCCTTACCGATACGTTTTACCGCACGCACCTTTGCAAGATAACTTTCTGCACGTACTTCGTCATCTGTGTCAAGGTCATCGAGATGCATTACTTCGTTCTTGATAAAGAAGTCAAGTTCACGTGAGAAATCCACCTAAATCCTTATGAATGAAATAATCGAATGTGTTCTTTGCTACATATCCGTTAAGATGTTTCTGAATCAAAGTTACAGGTTTCTTTGGGTCTGTTGATGTTTGGTACATCAATGGCATCATCAATTCAGGTACACCAATAATATATTCACGAATTTTTGCATAGTTATCATCAACATAGTTCTTCTTTTTGTCTGCAGGTATGTCAAAGATAAAGCGAATGATTAGTTCCTTCGATTCAGCATTCCATTCGAATGTCTTCAATTCAGGCCGCTCATCATTTTCTGTATACAGCATGAACGCACGTTTAGAATCGTCAGTTTCCTTATTATTGTTCTGCTCGATTGTAGCATCAACCAAGCGAAAATGAACATTTATCCCTTCCTTTGTAACAAACGAATAATCCTTTGAAGTTTTCAGCAGTCTTGATGTAATACTGGTCTTGGTTAGCCCAATACAGTTTTTTACTTCTTCACCTTCATAAGGAATGGCATAGACACCTTCTTTATAACGACGTTTAGAGATAAAATCTCCTTCGTCGTAGTAACGATTAAAGAATGAATATAGTGCAGAATAGACGTCGCTTTCGAGTGCTGACATATCTGAACCTTGAGATAATTGTTTCTGCAAAGCAATATATTCTTGCTTTTTGGGAGTATTGTCTTGAAGAGCATCAATAGTCATACCCATTGATTCAACATCCGACTCTATCTTAGCCAACTTTTTGCTTGATTTCATCAGTCTTTTCATTTGCAAATGGGGCGAGAATCTCTTGTATTTTCTTGGGTAGACGATTCTCGAAGTAATCAACAATCTCACGTTGACGAATATTGATGATTCTGTAAATACCGAAATCAAGGTCAGACTTATCTAACTCAAATATAGTTTTCAATAATGCGACGAAGCGCTTCTGATATTCATTCATTATGTTATTTATTAATTAGTTAGTACTCCAACGAACAATAAATAGATTGTCTGATGAAGTTGTTTGAATCATTTTTTTCTCTCAAGTTCAGCAACGAGCTCTTTTCTACGAACAGATATTTCATCTTCCCTATTTTCAAGTTCATTACGCTTTCTACGCTTCTGACGGCGCAAGTCCTCTGCTTTAGCTTCAAAGCTGATACGTTCTTCTATATTTTTCAGCTTGGCGAGCAAGTCTTTCTGTCTCACGTATATTACGTTTTACCATATCAAGTTCTTGCTCAATACCATCAATAACATCACGTTCCCAACGATAGATTCTGTCTTCTTCCTCTTTGAAGAATGAAAGATTTCTGTTATCCACATTCTTTGTTGTTGTTACGATGTGCTGTTTTGAATTAGCATCCAGTCGAGAAACAATGGTATCGGGTATTTCGATATTCATCTTTTCAGTTCCACCGCAGAGGAATAGTTTTTTCGGCTTCTTCTTGTGTCAAAAACTTGCCATCCTCAGTGAATGCAGTAAACAAGCAATATTGTTCGTCTTCAAATGATGAAATTTGAAGCTTTGATAAAACCAAATAGCCTGATTGGCATCTAAGATATTCAGGCAGTACTACGTTTATACCAGTGTCTTTATTGTTGAATACGATTTCACTGTTGCAGTTGTCTGTATCTAAAACCATAGCTTTGCCGAGGACATATTGAGCTAAAGGGTGAGAAAGTCGATACGGAGCACCATCTCGCAGTTGTGAGAGTAAATCATATTTACCGCACGCGCAATTCGCAACCGACTTTTTGAGAACGAAAGAATGTTGTTTATCATCGAATTTAGCTTTGCCATCAAGCACATACTTTGTTAATTCCCAAAGAATATGTTCATATCTATTTAGAAAGTACTTGCTTCATCTTTTGCTATCACGAAGATGTTCTTGCACGTCAATATCAAAGTTTTCCAAAATTTGATGGCGAGTATCTTTCATGCGTTCGTCTATCTCAACCTGCATATCAGTTTGAAGACGATCGAATGCTTCATTGATTTCTTCTTCAGTTCTACATTGCTGATAGATTTCCCAAATGCGAGTTTCAAAGTCGATAGCGTCTGCCTTACCGAGAATTTCATCAGAAGCGCCGAATATATCATCAAAAAGGTTGAATTTCTCGTTAAGGATATTGAATACACGCACATCTGCGTAATTCCTGATATTTACGAAGTTGACAACAACAACATCATGTTTTTTGACCATAACGGTGGCAACGACCAATGCGCTGTTCAATTCTCTGAGGATTCCACGGTAAATCGTAGTTTACAACAAGAGAACAGAACTGAAGATTAAGACCTTCGCCAGCAGCCTCTGTTGCAATCATAATATCTGCCGATTCTCTAAAATAATCTACTAATGCCATTCTTCGGTCAGCAGATTTGATGCCACTAACTTTTGAAGGATTAGCTTCGCGCCAGTTTTTATATATTTGTGTTGTTTTAGAGTCAGAACCACGACCATTGAACAATACGATTTTACCTTCGTAGCCATTCGCTTCAAGATATTCTTTCAGATATGCCTGTGTCTTTGTAGATTCAGTAAATATCAATGCCTTTCGTGAAGCACCTTCTTTGGCTTGCATCTCAAATGATTTATCAATGCTTGAAGAAGAGCTTCTGATTTGGAATCTTGCTTTATCTGTTTGGCTTTGTTGATAAATGATTGTAATAGCTCAATCTCAGCCTTTAGTTTATCAATGTCAATCGCATCCTCTTCCTCGGCTGATATATCTTCGTTATCATCAACATACAAATCTATTTCTTCATCATCGTCTATCAAATCCTCTGCTGTAAATAAGAGCATAGATGCCGTTTCGAGCATCTTTTCAAGACGATTTTATATTGGTCAATGTACTTATAAGAGCAAAAAGTTGAAGAAGCCAATATCTTACGGATTATCATTGTAGTCAACTTCTTCTGCTGTGCAGGAACTGAGTAGATATCGTTTCTTCTGAGAAAATCAGAAATAGCTCGATATAACTCATATTCAGCATCAGTTGAGTCGAACTTCTGTGTCAGTGGTAATCTATTTGTATAATTGATATATTCTTTTACATCACGTCTCAATGTACGTTTATACATCGTAGACAATCGTGCACGAAGGTCGGTATTATTTTCTCCAGAACCGTATTCACTTCTAAATGATTTCTCGCTACCAAAAATATGATCATCAATTATGCTTGTCAAAACCATAAAGCTCCAGTAATGAGTTTTGGAAGGGTGTAGCTGTAAGCAACAACTTCTTTGTTGTTGTGAGAGCATCACGAACTGCATGAGATGTTTTGCTTGATTGGCGATAAACATTTCTCAGTTTGTGAGCTTCATCAATGATTGATATATCGAAACCATGCATCAATATTTCATCCTTTTTACGAGCCACAAAATTATAGGAACAAATAATTGCCTTATTCTTTGAATATGGAGATCTGCCGTTCTTGATGGCTTCATTGTAGTTCTTGGTGTCAAGGATAATATTGTCAATACCAAATTTATCTATCAATTCTGTACTCCATTGTTTTCCTAATGCAGCAGGACAAACAATTATAATCTTTTCGTTTGCCTATAGCCCAATATTGGCAAATGACCAAACCTGCCTCGATAGTCTTTCCTAAACCGACTTCATCAGCTAAAACGATACCTTTGGATAGTGGTGATTTGAATGCAAGAGTGCTGCATCAATCTGATGTGATTGATGTCAACAGACGCACTCATTAGTGATTGCGAGATTGAAGATAGTTCACCGCCCACAGCTTTTGTGTAAGCAAGTTTGCGTAATACTTCGCGTGATATTTAGTTATCATACTAATAAAAAACTTCGTCACAAAACGCTTTAACAGATTTAGTCAGACGTAGATATGAAAGAGTATCCTTTTGATTCATCGCCTTCGACTACGTTATAGTTGAATGATAAATATTTTGCTCTTAGTTGACCTATTTATTAGGTGAATATGTTTGCGAAAATACACATTCGAACTTGAAAATACCATTATTTGTACCGTTTTCTTCTAAAAAAATCTACGGAATAGTTGGTAATGTGGAAAATTCACTCTCATCTGTCCCTTCCGTTCATTTTAAGATAATTACTGATTTACCTGAGTTCTACATTCCTAAATTAGCCCACATTTCTGAGTTTTTGGTTCGTACTGTAACCCAAATTAGTGGACATGTGCTTTTTTTTGAAAAACCGGCCAATCGATTACAATTGAACCGATCGTCGAGTATGCCGGTAACGATGCCGTGTACTTCTGGCGAATTGATGGGAAGACAGTGGGCCGCGATAAAAACATATACTTACGAAGCCGGGAATGATTCTTTCACATTCTATATTGACTTTTCGATTACGACAGATTACGGCTCGGACGAATTGGAGATACAGGTGGATATAGTGTCTTTGCTTTCCCCAAAATTTTACTGGCGGTTCCGGAAGAAGGGTATATTGTTCCTGTAGGCGTCGATCTGGAACTCAAACTCGAGGTAATCAATTCCGAAAACACCGAATATACGTGGACGGTGTACGGAGAGAAAAAAGTGATCAAAAAGATTTCATATTCAACTCGTCGAAAATCGGTATGTATGAAGTGGTGCTTATTGCTAAAAATGCTGACGGTGAAGGGGTGTTAAAATTCAATGTCAAGGTCTGCACTTCGGAAGAGATGCCGTTCGAATGGATGTGGGAAACAGAAACATTCAACTTAACGATTGGACGTACGGCTTTTTTATACGCTCTTATTGGATTAAGAATGCTTTTCGATGCCACCTATTCATGGCAGGTAGACGGCAGTGATGAGATTGTGCAAACCGGGCATGAGTGCCTGTTTGCCTACAAACCAGAAACACAGGGGACACATCCGGTAACTGTTACGATGAAAAACCAGTATATCGAGCGAAAAAAGACGTTTACGGTTAATGCTTATCCTCCGGTTCAGCCCAGGCCGATTACCGCTACCAGTAAGGCTACGGCGGATCATGGTTATTTTTTCCTTCTGGCGCCAGCCCAACACGTCAATCGCGGTAATAGTGAAACCGTAATCCCTTTTGCGAACCAAGCGGCGGTCAATGCTTTCATCTACGACCATCCCGGTTCAACTGAATTCGGAGCGTCACTCGGTGCTTGGGGGCGGATATCTGATGGTCGGATTCGATCATAGCGTCGAAAAATAGCGGCGCATACGACCTGGCGATTAAAGGGAATCAGTTTCCGGATTGGTCTGAGCCCGGTATCGTATGGGTGATGCAGGATGAAAATGGCGATGGAGAGCCAAACGACACTTGGTGCGAACTTAAGGGAAGTCTTTACGAGGCGGAAGGATATGTCCGGGATTACGCTGTAACCTGCTGTAAAGGAGGAATCTACGAGCCGATTATATGGTAAGGTAATTTAGGCAATACCGGTAAAGTAGACTACATTCACAGTCATTATCCGCCTACGTTATATCCGCGTTGGATCGATACCGAAAGTTAACCGTTGGTCGGCTTTCGCCTGCCATCGGCTACAAACAGTCATCTACTTCAGGATACTGGGAGAGCAGGGATTTAGGCTGGGGGTATGTTGATAATTACAGCCTGATCGATATGTTTGTCAACGGGGGAACCAAATGCAGGCTGGGTTTGCTAGTCGCCTGAGAATAAGCGATGCCGTTACCTGCGACGGAAAAACCGATTCGTCTTGATTTTATCGATTTTGTCAAGATACAGACTGGCGTCAACGCGCTACGGCCGGAGGCTAGGGGTGAAATTTCGACCGAAGTCGGTGCCGTCCAAGATCATAATATGATAAAAATCAATAATCATACGGTTGTTCCCATCTTATTAAAGCTTATAAAATCTACGGGTTTATAAGCTTTTTGCATTTATGACTATATAGTGTTCTTTCACTTGCGACAGATGTCTTCCAGATAGTGTTTGACCCGGATGTATTCGCAGGATTTGGCGATAACGTAGCCGCCGTTTTCCGACCATTCGAACGGGGAGAGGTGCTTTCCGGCGAGTATGTTTGCCGTCTACGCTGATTTTAAAAATACCCATTTTTCAAACAGCGTTTTTAGTTGTGACTAATTTATTGTTGTCCTTTCAGGTGGGCCGCTGGCGTTTTTTGTTATTGGTTGCTTTTCATTGTATTACAAAGGGAGTGTTTGTATCGGATTAGTCATATATCTTCTTTCAAAAGGCATCTACCTGTTTTTTATCTCGTAGGTTTTCATATTTCCCGTCGAACATGCTTTTGTTCCAATGGCTCCAGTTTTTTTTTTTCTGCTCAGCTTCGTTAAAGCCCAACGAACCATCCGGATTCTGATGTAAAGAGTATGGGGCGGAACATTGCTCCCGGTCTCGAAGACCAATGCAAGCTCAGATTTATTCCATACTCTGATGTCTTAGCTATTCAAATTTATAATCTTTACAGTTTATGAGCCAATTTTTTCAGGGAAAGACAGGGCGCTTCGACCTGATATGGGCTTGACATTTTGCGAGTTCATACAGGGGCAGGCGATAAGGATTTCCTGAGCGAGGATGACAAAGATGAGCCTTACTCTGGAGAAAGGTCGATTCCGGTTAATGCCTTATCATTGACGCGGGTTGGCAGGTCGTTGTTATCTTTGCGGTTTGTTGTCTTGCCAATGTTTATTTCGCTCTGAGAGGAGATGACTGGACGGATGAGCAAAAGGCAGAAATAGAATCGTTGCCGTTTCGTTACCTCGTCCTATTACAAAAAATGTAACGTCCCTATTTATTAGACTGTTACATTAATCTAAAGGCGTTCGATGACGAGACGGGCTTTTTACATTCCGGGTAAGGCCGTTTTGCCGGAAGCTGCGGCCGGGCTTATTCGAGCGAGAACGAAAAATGGTCGTAAGGTTCCGTGCGCAGCGACAGGCCGACCGTCGACGGCGAGACGGCGAACAGCGGCGAGAACGTGTGAACGGTCACCGTTTTGCCGTCCGGATGGAATTCGAGTATCCGTAGCCAGCCGTCGCCCCGTTGCCGTGCCAGCCGCCCCCTTCGGCCTGCGCGTTGAACATCATCTGGTTGACCGTGCGCCCGGCCGGTTCTTATCCGTACGGAAACCTACGTGGCCCCGGTGCGACATTTCGTCTACCACGTGGCCGCAAAGTACCATCGACGAATTGGCCGACGGTTCGACCAGTTTTCCCACAGGGCTTTCCCGCAGGTTACGTCCGTTATTTTGTAACCTTCTTTTTCGATCCGCCTGCCTTTTGAGTCCATGTAACTATGTGTCAGGTATATGACTTTGTGTTCGCTGTATTCGGGCTTGTTTGCCAGCGCTTTGGCTTCCGCTACGACGGCTGCCCGCGGATTGAATTCCAGCGAGACGATCGAAACCGGTCGCCGCCGGGCGCCTGGAATTCGTACCAGGCGTTTTCGAGCGTCGGGATGCCCGCTTCGTTTTTTGAACATACCTTTCAACAGGCCGGTGTACAGGCTCTTCCGGTTGGCGGGGAAGAACGAGTTCAGTTGGCTGTAACGGTTCTCGGCTCGGTCGAAACCGTGATCGTGGTTACCGGTGCACAAGATGTACGGAACCACGTCGTCGAGGATGCCGAACGCATCCGAGACGAACTGCCACTGTTTGTCCGGAGGGCAGGTTGCCGTTTACTCCGTCCGGTACGGTACGTTGGTTCTGTTCGACCAGGTCGCCGGTGCAGAGCACCAGCCGGATGTTCAGACGTCGTTTGTTCTGCTTGATCCAGTGCATCATCAGTTCGAACGTCGGGTGGTTGTAATCGAATTTGGTGTAGGTTTGCGGATCGGGTATCAATACCATGCACCATGAACTGCTGTCGCTCAGCGCTACCGGTTCGGGATTCTGCGCGGCGGCGAACGGCCCGTTCAGACAGGCCAGGATCAGCAGGATAATCAGTTTCTCATCGCTGCGATGGGGGCTGGTTTTACAACAGTTTATCGATTTCTTCGACGATCCAGTCCCTTCTCGCTGGGACGCGGTGCGTTGTGGGAAACGATTTTCCCATTCCCTGTCGACTAGCATATAGTGCGGAATTCCTTCGATTCCGAATTGCGTATAAAGTTCGTTGATCTGCTCCGAAGTCGGCTTGTAGTGGATTCCGGTCAGCTTTTTTCGGCGAGAACCGTCCTGCGCCACTGATCGTTCGGGCATTGTCCGCAGAGGAATACGAAAACGACGTTCTTATTCTGGTAGTGTTGCTGTAGTTCCAGCGAGAACGGCATTTCGGCCATGCACGGGCCCGCACCACGGTGCCCAGAAATCGACGTAAACGACCTTGCCCGCGTGGTCGGCGACGATCGATTCGAACAGGTTCCCGCGGATCGTCGAGTCGGGTTCGATCAGTTGCGTTCCTTCGGCGGGGTTCTCCGTTCAACACAGCGTTCAGTTCGTCGTTGGCGGCCTGCATTTTTTTCGCGCATGTAGGCGTTGGCGAATTGTTCCGGCGCGATGTATCTGTTCAGGATATCGGTCGGTGCGTTGGGCAGCATCTCGAGGTAAAACCGGCAGCGGATCAACTCTTCGGTGAATCCAGACGTTTTCTCTCCCAGACGCTTTTGCAGGAATTGCAGCGCGTCGTCGTCGGATTTGATTGCCGGATTTCGTCCATTTCGCGGTAGATCGACTCAAGCAGGTATTGATTGTACATATCCAGGAAGGCGGCGTGCTCCATCGTGACGATCCGGTTATCGTCGGGATCGTAGCTTTTTACAAAGCGAATGAAATTCTTCGGCAGTTCCGGCGCCTGGGCTTCCGGATTTTGCTGTTTGATCACCTGACAAATGTTGGCGTAAGTCAATTTTGCCTGCCACGTTCCGTATCGCAGCATGTCTTCCACCCATGCGTTCAGCTCTTTGACGGGACGGTGCTCTTTGCGGGAACCGGTTCCATACGTCGCGGTATTCCCGCTCTTTGCTATCGGCGAAGGTTTCGAACTCTTCCGGCGAATATTTGCGGATGGCCTGTTCCATGCTGTTTTTCACCCGTGTATTTCAGCCGCAGCGGTTGGTAATATTGCTGTAGATCGGCCATATCCGGTTCAGCGCCGCCGCGCGTTCGTTTCCGGCGAACGTGATGACAGACTCCGGAACTGTTCCGTCGCGGATCGTATCGTTCCAGACGCGGGCGTCGAGTTCGATGTAGAGGCTGTCGCCCGGAGCGAGGCACAGGCGGTGGGTCTGCCGGTAGTTCATCAGCACTTCCTGCGGGTAGCCCAGCAGGGGTTTCCATGCGAAAGGCGCCTTCTGCGTCCGCCGATACTTTCAGCGTATTCTGGCCGCTCTGTTTCAGCAGGCCGTTGAATCCGAACCGATGTCCTTACGGTCGGGATGTTCGTCGAAATGACGAATTTTGCCGGCGATTACGACGCGGCCGGTTTGCCCAGGGGATCCGCTTGCCGGGGAACAGGAGCAGATCAGCAAGGCGGAGAGCAGCAGGGTGTGATGCGCATGATACGATTGGTTTGATTGATCGCCAAAATAGCACAATAATCCGACAAATCGCCCATCCGCCGAGGCCCTCGGCGGATGGGCGATTTAGTCGGCTCGTGGGGCTCGCTTTAGTTCGCCGACAAACTATTTGACTTCGATCGTGTAATTGTTATTGTAGCAAACGAGCGCCCCTCGTCGTTCTCGTATTTGTGTCCGGGGCTTTTTCTGAACGAAGCGATAGGGCGTTTGCAGCAGCGGCAGTTCGGCACGGTTCAGGAACGACGCGAAGTCGGCCCCGTGCATTTTGATGCCGCCGATGAAAAGTTTCGCGATGTCGTACCCCCCGGTATGCGTACAGGCTCGGAAGCGAATTGAAAGCCGATACGTAACGGCGGTCGAAATTGAGTACCCGTTCGTTGCCCCGGTCTGCATGATAAGAGGTGACATAGCGCAGGTTCAGCTTGAAGAACAGGTTTCTTTCGATATTCTGCAGCCGGGCCCAGCGCGAACTCCCGATAACCTGGATCGCCGGATTCTTAATGCTTCGCGAAGTCAGGCTGTTTTGCACCGAACTGACGTAAGCCAGAATTCCGTCGATATTCGTTTCATCCGAAGCCAGCACGACGATCACGTTTTCTTTTTCTCCGCTGAGCAACCCTTCGAGGGCCGTTCCGCCCATGCCTTTGACATAGTTGAAGCGGTGCGCTCCCTGCGGATCAACGGCTGTATCTCGGCCGCGAATTCCGAATCGTTACCGGTCGCAGAAATCACGATGACGTTTTTGACTCCGCGAATTCGTTACGCAGCTTGTCGTTCTTGACCGAGGGCCCCGGCGCGGCCTGGAACAGCAGCGGACTGTCGACGCTTTCCACGACGGCCAGCGGCGATACGACCGGAATGCCGTGCTGTGCGGCGAATGCCGCGACCGGCGGAAAACATTCGTCGTAGACCGGGCCGATGATCAGGTTGGCGTTTTGCAGTTCGGGCTGTTGCAGGATTTCGGCTGTTTCGGCGGCCGATTTGCCGGTATTGAACAGGTCGACTTTGACCGAAATGCCGAGGTTTTCAGTTCTTCGAGGGCCAGCAGCGCTCCCTGGTAAAATTCCAGGAACTGGCGTCCCGACACGCCGGCTCCTTTCAGCGGAGCAACATGGCCACTTTAATGACGCCGGTTACGTCGACCGGCCTGATCGATGCGCTTTCCGTTGCCGGTTCCGTTCCCGGATGCTGCGGCAGGGGAATCCCGTACCGGTCGGTCGGTTCCTTGCTGCGGGATCAGGACACGCAGGATGCTTCCCTCTTTCAGTCCGTCTTTCAGGATCGGTTCGTTGTAGGCCGCGATCGAATCGACCGGCAGACCCGAAGCGTTTGCCGAGCGAATAGAGCGTTTCGCCTTTTTCCACGACGTGGTGGGTGAAAACGGTCGGATACGCTGTTCAGCGCGTCTTTGTAGGATTCGATCTGCTCCTCGATCTCTTCGGTGTCGCTTTTGCCCTGGCTCGCCTTGCGGATGTTGATTTGCTGGCCGATCGACAGGTGCGCCGGGTCGAAACCTTCGTTGTCTTCCATCAGTACGTCGAGTCCTACGCCGTAGCGTTTGGCGATCGAGTAGGCGGTTTCGCCCTGGTTGACGGTATGGATATCGAACAGACGTTTTCCTTTTACGGTCGGAAAGCGGTTTCTCGGACGCTTTGACGACCGGGATCTTGATTACCTGGCCGGCCTGCAGACCGTCGGCGACGTGCGGGTTGCTCGCCCGGATGGATCTTCGTCGGTGTCGTACACTTTACAGAGCGAGTAGAACGTGTCTCCCGGGTTTTACGGTGTGTACGTAATAGCTCTCTCCGCCGATCGTGACGATGCTCGTCGATTTCTGCGTTTGATTTTGTGCCTGAACGGTAGCCGCGGCCACTATCCAGCAAACGATAAACAGCAATATCTTTTTCATCAGGTTCAAAGTTACCCGCAAAAATACAAAAAGCCGATACGACGAAAGCCGCGCGCCGTTCGTGTCTATTCGACCCTGAATTTTTTGCTTACTTCTACGGGCATCGGTTCCGCGGACGGCGTATCCAGATCGTAAGGGGACAGCGCGTAGCGGGTGCCGACTCCGTTGGCCGTAACGGTCAGCAGGTGGTCGCCGGGGTCAGTCCTTCGCTGGAGAGCGAAACGCCCGTTCCGCCCGCCGCCGTCTCGACCGTCTGCCCGTCGATGGCTACGGTGAAACTTTCGGGCTGCACGCCGACGGTCGTCCAGTGTACCGATATTTTCCCGTCCTTACAGTGAACGGGCGCTACGGCCATGACGGTAACATCGTCCGCCTGCCCGTTGTAGATATCGACCAGCGCCCGGGTCAGGTTCAGGTAATAGAAAACCCCATCCGCCGTTGTCGCCGCGGAATCCGGGGCCGTCAGCGATACCGGTTCGTAATCGTCGCTGTATTCGACGCTGTAACTGTCCACGAAAATATCCTTGTCCGGCCCGTACCCGTGCGATCCCTGACCGGTAAATTCGTTGAATTGGTGCAACATTACCATGCGCGGACGGTGTTCGAGGGCGGTTTTGAACGATTCGAGGTATGTCCATCCGTCCCGGCGGCCCCATGCTTCGGGCGCCTTCCAGCCGTTTTCGGCGAAACAGGCCGGATTGACCGTCGTGCATTCGGCCACGTCCCTTTATAGGTCACGGTCGGTTTCAGCGAACCGTCCATCCAGCTCCAATACCCCAACTTATCGTGTCCGGTCAGTTGGTTTTGCGACGACATCCAGCGGATCGTAAAGCGCGAGCTGTCTACCGGAGGATTTCGTCGGCGCAGGTCGTCGATCTGTTCGGCCGTCCATCCGAGCGTCTGCTTGAAAAACGGAACGCGGAAGGCCGTTTCGGTCTTGCCCTCCTTGACGCCCATGGCTCCCGTATCCAGAATGACGGTCAACGGTTTTCCGTCGTATTCGTACCACAATCCTTTGAAACGGGGATTGCGCACCATGTATTGGTAGATCCAGTTCAGCTCTTCGTTCAGCGCTTCCATCGTCGCCGGGGGCCGTTGCTCAGGCCCGGCATGATGATCGCCTGCGGAACGGGAAGACCCTCGTCGCGCATGTCGGCCATCACTTCGAGCGCCAGTTCGGTGTTGTGCACGATGGCGTTCACTCCGTCGCCGCGTTCGTCCCAGTGCTTGCAATCCCAGATATGGTTCGACCAGTCGAACAACACGGCGTCGGCGCCCGAATCCATCAGCCACAGCAGGTGCTGACGGATCACGTCGGGATCGGTAAAGTCGTAAAAAGCCGACCAGCGGAACGGCCTGAGCCGTCGTCCACATGCTGCCCGGAGCGAACCACGGCTCCCATTGCGATACGAATGCGGTCGGATGTTCCGGTCGCTGCGGAATGTCGCGGCGGCGGACGTCGACGTCGATTTTATTGGAATGCAGTCCGGCGTTCGGCATCGGCCTGCCGGTCAGGTAGGGCCTGTAATCTTTCAGCCCGCACCACAGCGACGTGTCGCGCGGTACGGCCACCACCTCGATTTCGGCCGTGCCGACGTTTGGCAACGGCAGCAGCAACAGCGCCCTGCCGTTGCTGTCCGGAAAATTCGTGCGATCCCCCACCTGCGTCCGTTGACGTATGGCATCAGAATCACTTCCCGGACGGAATCGCCCTGCGAAGGCGTGTAGCTCGCTTCGATCTGCACGGTGCGTCCCATGTCGATTTGTTGAACATTGGCCGTGATTTGCAGTCCTTCGCGCTGCGAGCAGGACGACAGCCACAGGACGGTGCAGAGCGACAAAATTAATCGCGCAGTGCGGTCGGCGCCGTGCGCGAAAAACGGAAAGTACGGGTATTCATAGTTCGGTTCATTAAAGGGTTCGAATGTTCGATAGATAAGGATAAAGGTAAAAAAAATTATCGGATAAACCGTCCGCCCATTCCGTTTTTTTTGCCGGATTTTTTTTCCGAAGAGTCCGTCTCAGGTTTTTTTGCATCTGTATTTTTCGGAATATTTCCGGATGCGGAAGGCGTAAAATGCGTATTTCGGAGGTTTTTGACGGAAACGGATCGTTCCGGACGTTAAAAGTGCTGAAAAATTTGTTATTCTGATGGGAAACCCGTACTTTTTAAAATTATGTTTCAATGTAAAATTATTGATTATGAGTAAAAAAAAAAAGCATCGAATTGCTGAACAAAGCCGTGTCCGACGAACTGTTGGCTGTAAACCAGTATATGTATTTTCACTTCCGTTGCGACGATTACGGGTACGACCTGCTTTCAATCTGTTCAAACGCACTGCGATCCACGAAATGCTGCATGGAACGCCTGGCCGAACGGATTCTGTTCCTCAAAGGAGAGGTGGAGATGACCCCGTCCGGTTCGGTCGAAAAAATCCACTGCGTGAAGGAGATGCTGAAAAAAGCGGCTGAAATGGAAACCGGCAGCGTGGACGATTATAACAACTGGGCCAACGAGTGCGGGGCGAACGCCGATTCGGTGACCAGAAAATGTTCGAAGCCCTGGTCGGCGAGGAAGAGGTGCACCTCGACCAGTACGAAACGGAGATCGATAACCCTCGAAAAATACGGGGACAATTACCTGGCGCTGCAATCCATCGAGCGTAGCAAAAGCGTCGCTACGCAAATGGCGGCTCCCGCTGCCGGCGAATAGCGATGCGTCGTTGATATCTGTTGCGAAGAGGAATCCACTGCTGGATTCTCTTCGCGGTTTTAGGCTTCTAAGTAGAAATCAGAAACAAATTAAAGTGATTTTACAGGGATTCTTCCTTTTTTGCGGAGCTGGGAATTTAGGGAGTCGTAACTTGTCTTTAAAACTCTATGTCAGAATATTTACGACAGAAATAAAAACAAAAAGCGCCCCGTAAGGACGCTTTTTGCGGTATGGACGAGACTCGAACTCGCGACCTCCTGCGTGACAGGCAGGCATTCTAACCAGCTGAACTACCACACCGTACTGATGTGCAATCTTGTTCCCTGATTGCGTTGCAAATGTAATGTAATTTTCGATTCTCCAAAATTTTCGAAAAAATCAGGAATTTTTCAGCCAGCCGTCAGTCGCGTTTGAAAATCGAAAATGTACGCTTCCGTAACTGCGGCTCTCCGCGAAGCCCGGATAACGGCTTACATCCAGGTTCTTAGAGTGCTCCAGGATCAGCCATCCCCCTCCCTGAGCAGGTTCCGGTCGAAGACGGCGGCGGGGATCGTCTCGCTCCCTTCGATGTCGTAAGGCGGATCGGCGAAGATGATGTCGAACTGTTTGGCGCAGCTTTTCAGGTAAAGAAACGCATTGGCTTTTACCGGATGGATATTCGTAAAACCGAAACTTTTGGCCGTGTTGCGGATATATTGGTGGTGCACGGCGTTGATTTCGACCGATACGACGGAAGCCGCTCCGCGCGAGGCGAATTCGTAGCTGATCGAAACCGGTTCCCGAAAAAGATCCAGTACGTCGAGTCCTTCGATCTCCAGGTGGCTGTTCAGTACGTTGAAAAGGTTCTCCTTGGCGAAATCGGTGGTAGGCCGCGCGCGCAAGTTCTTGGGAGGCTGGATAACCCGGCCCCGGTGGATGCCGCTAATGATTCTCATGGTTCAGACGGATCAGATGGGTGAAGTCGCATACGTTTTCGCTGCCTGCGACAGATCGGTTTACGGACGGGCGGAAAAGCCGCGTATGGCGGAAATAACGGGCCGCGGCGCGGCGCAGTTGGGGCGTCCGTCCGGAAATTTCGATCCGGAAATTCGTTCCGGCATATATATTTTGTCAGGGCGCCGAGGTAATAAAAGCAGGTCGGCGTCGCTGTGGCGCGGCAGGGTTTCGGCGAATAACAGCCCCTCGTCGTAGGCCGACAGGTGAACGAAGCTGCGGGTCAGCGCCGCCGCAAGCAGCGGTTTCCGGGCGTGCCGGACTGCGCTTTCGAGCAGCGGATGCGTATAAGCGAGCCGATCTCCGTAAGCCGAATGCAGGCAGTCGTATACTGTGCGTGCGATGCTTATCAGCGCGATCTTTCCGTCGCGCGGCGCGGTGGCGACCGTGCGGCGTTCCGCTTCGCCTGGAATGCCGGACAGGGTCATGTACCGCTCGGCGTCTTCCTCCCGGTAATATTCGGCCGGGATCAGGCAAACCCGGTCGGTGTCGTACAATACGGTCGCCCGCCTTCCGGGCATTGCAGCGCTTTCTGTCGCAGCAGCGACCGCAGCGCGTCGGCCTGTTCTTCGCCGTGCGGCAGCGGGCAGGACGCCAGCGTTCCGATCTTTCCGCCGGACACCGGGCAGAAGGCGAACCTTCCGTCCGAAAACTGGATCAGCAGCCTGTCGGGCGCGTCGGTCGTTTCCATCGTTCGTGTAATTTCATCGTTTTAAAATACCGGTTTTCGACTGTGCCGCCGGAATAAATCCGGGAAAATCGTTTTTCAACCCCGGAAATATTGACGTAAATTTGTAACGGTCGGCCGGCCGTTATCCGAAAGTCGGATACTCCGGCCGTTGTGTCGTCCGCAACTCAATAACGCCCATGTTAGCAGAACATATCGCCTCCCAAATTTACGAGAATTTCGCATTCGAGCCAACTCCCGCGCAGAAAAATGCGATCGAGCGCCTCGGCGGGTTCCTCTGCGGCGATGCGCAGGATCGGATTTTTTATCCCTGAACGGATACGCCGGAACAGGGAAAGACTTCGCTGATCGCCGCGTTGGTGAAAACCTTGTCCGGACTTCGGGTCAGGACGATCCTGCTGGCGCCTACGGGGCGGGCTGCCAAGGTGATGAGTCGTTACGCCGGGCGAAAGCCTACACCATCCATAAGAAGATTTACCGGCGAAATCGCTGGCTTCCGAGGACGCTTCCTTTTCGCTCGACTATAATAAAGAGAAGGGGGCCGTATTTATCGTCGACGAGGCGTCGATGCTGTCCAATTATTCGTCCGACGGTTCGATATTCGGCTCCGGGCAGTTGCTCGAAGACCTGATCGCCTACATCCGCAAGGGCTGCGACTGCCGGCTGATCGTCGTCGGCGACAGCGCGCAGTGCCCCCGGTGGGTCACGACGGCAGTCCGGCGCTCGATCCGCAGAAAATGAGCGTGTACGGGACGGCCGAAGCCGCTCTGCTGGACGACGTGGTGCGGCAGGAGGCCGATTCCGGCATTCTGTTCAATGCAACGCTCGTGAGGTGTATGCTGGAAGCCGGGATTATCGATATTCCGCTTTTCGACACTTCGTTCGACGATGTGGAGGCCGTCGACGGCGGGGATATCCTTGAGGCGATCCAGGGCGCTTACGACAGGTACGGCATGGAAGAGACGATCGTCATCACGCGGTCGAATAAACGGGCCAACCGTTTTAACGAGGCGATCCGACGGCACGTATTGTTCGCCGAGGAAGAGATCGGTTCGGGCGATATGCTGATGGTGGTCAAAAACAATTACCACTATACCGGACGCGAGGAGGAGTGCAGCGTCGATTTTATCGCCAACGGGGATACCGCGCTGCTGAGACGCATCCGCAAGTTCGAAGATTTTACGGGTTCCGTTTCGCGCAGGCCCGGTTGTCGTTCCCGGATTACGACGACCTGGAACTGGAGTGTAAGATTTTGCTCGACACGCTCGGTAGCGATTCTCCGTCGCTGACGCGCGAGCAGGGCAGCCGGTTGTTTTTCGCGGTAGCGGAAGATTACGCCGACGTTCCGTCGAAGGCGAAGCGCTTTATAAACAGGTGCGCTAGAATCCTTACTTCAATGCGATGCAAGTGAAGTTCGCCTATGCGGTGACGTGTCACAAGGCGCAGGGCGGGCAGTGGCGCTGCGTTTTCGTCGATAAAATGCTGTTCGGCGACGAACAGATCAGCCGCGACCTGCTGCGGTGGCTCTATACGGCGATCACACGGGCGACCGAAAATTGTACTTTATCAATTTCGACGAGCGATTTTTTTGACGGAAAATAGCTAATTTTACCGTCCGATCGATCCAATAAAATATAGAAGAACCTTGGCAAAAGAGAAAACCAAAGAGACCAAATACGTCGAGACGCCGCTGATGAAACAGTACTACGGCGTGAAAGCGGTGCACGGCGACGCCATCCTGCTGTTTCGGGTGGGCGATTTTTATGAAACTTTCGGCGAGGATGCGATCCGGGCCAGCCGGATACTGGGGCATTACGTTGACGCGCCGGGCCAACGGCTGGCTTCGTTCGTCGAACTGGCCGGGTTTCCGTACCATGCCATCGACACCTACCTGCCGAAATTGGTGCGCGCCGGCGAACGGGTAGCGATTTGCGAGCAGCTCGAGGACCCGAAAACCACGAAGAAGATCGTCAAACGTGGCGTGATCGAATTGGTTACGCCGGGCGTGTCGTATAGCGACAACGTGTTGAACTGCAAGGAAAATACTTTTCTCGCATCGGTTTTTTTGGTAAGAAGCGCACCGGCGTGGCGTTTCTGGATATTTCGACCGGCGAATTTTATGCGGCCGAAGGCGACGACAAGTATGTCGACAAACTGTTGGCCAACCTGTCGCCGAAAGAGATCATTTACCAGAAAGGGTGCGAAGCCGAATTTACGGAAGCTTTGGATCGCGGTACTATACCTACCGGCTTGACCCGTGGATGTTCGCCGAAGATGCCGGCAGGGAGAAGTTGCAAACCCAGTTCGGCACCGCTTCGCTGAAGGGATTCGGCATCGACCGGATGCCGGAAGCCATCGTGGCGGCAGGAGCCATTCTTTATTACCTCGAATTTACCGAGCACCGCGATACCAAACACATATCGTCCATCGCGCGGATCGACGGGACCGCTTCGTGTGGATCGACAAGTTTTCGATTCGGAATCTCGAACTGTTTTCGGCCAACGGCGGCGAGGGAGGGCCGTTCGCTGTTCGATGTGCTCGACCGGACTTCGTCGCCGATGGGCGCGCGGATGTTGCGTCGCTGGATATCGCTGCCGCTGAAGGATCTGCGGCAGATCAACCGCCGGCTGGACATCGTGTCGTTGTTTATCGGCGACGCCGCGCTGCGCGAAACGCTTGCCGGAGCCGTCGGCGTGGTCGGAGATCTGGAACGGATCATCTCGCGGATCGCCGTAGGGAGGGTGACTCCGCGCGAGGTGGTGCAGCTCAAAAATGCCCTTTTGCCGTCGAAAAGATCAAAAATACGCTGGAACGCCCGGGGCGGAGCCGTTGCGGGAGCTGGCCGACAAGCTCGACCTGTGCCTGCAGGTGCGCGACCGATCGAGCGGGAGGTCTATCCCGATCCGTCGAACCAGATCCAGAAGGGGGCGTCATCGCTTCGGGCGTCAACATC
>VOFG01003827.1_pt1:0-27500 | contig 59700 bp, 92 predicted proteins | sample 5384171 | NCBI WGS metagenome assembly VOFG01 (sample SAMN12384726, study PRJNA508395) | human gut metagenome | isolation source: healthy gut F | host: Homo sapiens
TAATCACATCATCCTCTTTCCTGCCCGCAAGGTACCACGCTTTTATTCCGCCCCTGCTTTTCGTTCCAAAAACTGCTCCACGACTGTTTCAATATCCTTCACCCGCCGGAAAAAACCGATAGAACTGCTCGCTTAAACTGTGTTTTTGTATACGCCCAGCACATAAAAGCAAAAACGAGAAGCCCTGATAGGGCAACCAGAAAAGCACCGACGGGAAACGGCGGCACGGTAAAAATAGAGAACAGTGCCGTGCCATGCTCCGTCATCGATCGTCTTATCAATCGTACACGTTCACACAAACCGCCCTCTTCCTGTTTTAGGTGGCCTGCAAGAGCTCTAAAACATACCGCCACGGCCTGACCAATACAGCCGCCCGACGCAAGCGGGCGGCTACTTATAACAACAAGATTTTATTAAGAACATTTCGCCTCCTCAGAGCACATGTCACGTGTTAACGGCGATAGACCTCGCAGAATGCGAGATACTACCCGCGTAAACGTTCTATGAAGAGTTTCCGCCGCCTATAGAGGCGGGGACATCTTAGCGAGGTTATAGTTTTAATGCGCGTTTTATAAACGCTTCTGTGGATATTAAAATACTTGCGATAAGCGACACGACCTCCGCAATTACAAATGCGTACCAAACCGCGTCCAGAAAGCTGACCTTACTAACGCAAAACGCCGCCGGCAGCAAAATTACAATCTGGCGCAGCAGGGAAATGATCAGGCTGATACCGAGCCCCAACGCCTGAAACAGCGTCGAAAAGAATAATTCCGACTGCGGGCCGATACAAAAGCACAGGCTAATTGTCCGCAGCGCAGGTACGCCAATCCGCAGAATCTCGTCCGTAGCGTTAAAAATCATCAAGAGCTTGTCGGTATTGTAAGAAAAATCAGCATCCCTACCGCCATGATAATTACAGCAATAATACAGCCATATTTCAGTGCGGACAATAACCGCTTTTATTGCGTGCGCCGAACGAATACCCATAATTGGCATCACGCCATGCGTCAGGCCGAACACCGGCATAAAGATAAACGACTGCGGTTTAAAGTAAATACCGAAGACCGACACGGCAGCCTCGGAAAAGCCAATCAAAATCCAGTTGAGCGCAGTCGTCAGCACAGAGCCGATTGCCTGCATAACAATGGACGGTACGCCGACGATATAAATGTCCTTAATCGTAGTCCAATTGATTTTAAACTTTTTAAACGTAATATGGACATCGTGCGATTTTGTAAAAAAATAATAATCGCGAAAAAAATCATCGATACAATCTGTCCTGTCACGGTCGCGATTGCCGCGCCCGTGATTCCCATTGCCGGCAGGCCGAGGTAACCGAAGATAAAAATCGGGTCCAAAATAATATCCGTGACCGCACCGACGAGTTGGAACAGCATCGGATAAATCATATTGCCCGTTGCCTGCAGTGTTTTTTTCAAGGTTTACCTCTAAAAAGCACCCCAGCGACGCATATACGACAATATTGGTATAAATAATACTCATCTGTTTAACTTCAGGGCTTGCGTCCAGCATAGAAAATACGGATTAATAAAATAAGCCCTAAAACTACGAACACGAGCCAGCTCACAATCGCAATAATTACGCCGTGCGTCGCCGCACTGTTCGCCTCTGCAAACCGCTTTTCTCCCAGACGCCGCGATACAAGCGAATTAATACCGATACCGGTCCCGACTGCAACAGCAATCAGCAGCATCTGCACCGGGAAGGCCAGCGACACCGCCGTCAGCGCGCTCTGACTCGAATACGACACGTACATGCTGTCCACAATGTTGTAAAGCGCTTGAATCAGCATGGAAAAACATGCTTGGCAGCGACATTGAGATAATCAGCTTAAGCATTGGTGTCGTAGCCATCTTGTTTTCTTTAATAGTTTCCATTTTATCACTCCTTAATTGTTCCATTATACCATGAAACAGCTAAGGGCGTAAAGTCTGTTTTCAGCGATTTTTCTTCCCCAACAGATAGAATTTCAGACAAATTCCGTCGTTTTTTTGCACAATTTCAACAATTATATGTACTACAGTTTTAACCGTCTCTTGAGCACGACGCACAAATACGCCGCCAGCGCTGCCTTTATTATATCAAACACAACAAACGGTACAACCCCCGCCATAACCGCCGCGCCAAACGTCATATGCGCCGAAATTGCAAGCCACGCGCTTCCAAACAGGTAGCATATTATTAAAGAAGCGAGCATACCTAAAAAGTAGGCGGTAAAACCGTTTTTCTTTGATAACTTTCCGCAGAGACCAATTGTAATTACCATCAGCGGATACGCAACCATATAGCCGCCGGTCGGGCCAAACAGCGCCCGAGGCCGCCCATAAATTTACCGAATACCGGCATACCGCACGCACCCAGCAGTAAGTACACCAGTACGGAAATACAGCCATACTTGATTCCGAGTACACCGCCGCACAAAAACCGCCAGCACACACATAGAAAATTGTACCTGTGTAAACGGCAGCGGTATTGCTATCTGGGCGCAGATTGCGATAATTGCAGCAAAAATCGCGGCCATCAGCATTTGTTTCGTTTGTATTTCATCCTGTCACACACTCCTTATTTGTTCGTTGTGTGACATTATACTATATGGAAACCATATTGTCAACCTATTTTTATATTAAAGTTTACAATCGGATTGTTTACCGTTTTTTTTTTCCGTAAATTGCGAAAAAGTCGGACAGCAGCGCGCCGCATTCCTCCTTCATAATACCGCCGCTCACCGCCACATCGTGATTAAACATCCCCGGCACAAACAAATCCGTGACAGAACCGCACACGCCCGCCTTTGCGTCAAACGCGCCAAAATAGACGTTCCGTATCCGGCTTTGAATTATCGCGCCGGCACACATGGCGCATGGCTCTAAGGTCACATACAAGTCGCATCCGTCGAGCCGCCACGAGCCGAGCTTTTTGTTCGCCTTTTGCAGCGCAATGACCTCCCGCATGGTTAATCGCACAGGCCTTTGTTTCACGCAGGTTGTGCCCCCTGTGCAATGATTTGCCCGTCCCGGACAATCACCGCACCAATCGGGCATTCGCCCTTTTTTTCCGCCTTTTCGCTTCAGCGATAGCGGCCAGCATATATTTTTCATCAAATGCCATACAAAAAACTCCGTTTCGCGCGCCAATAGCGGCGCAAGCGTTCGGTTCTATTTTAAAAAACACTCGACTTTTGTCAAGAAATATGTTACATTAAAACCAAGTGGAAAACTATATCAAACAGGGGGCCTATTTATGACAAGCAGACAGCGCCTAACCGCGGTTTTGAGCGGTGAACTCCCGACTGTGTGCCCGTTGCGCCGGACACCTCGAACATGATTCCGGTCAAGATGACAGGGCTGCCGTTCTGGGATGTGTATTTATATCAAAAATACCACAATGGAAGGCGTACATAGATTGCGTCAAATATTTTGGGTTTTGACAGCCTGATGGACGGTTACGCCGAAATCCGTTTTGAAGACCTCGAACCCGTCGACACAGAGGAAAAGACGGCAATCGTGTACCAAGACGAGACAAAAATCATAACCCAGCGCTACAAAACGGCAAACGGTAAACGCTTTTGGAGCGAAACTGTCACGGTGTATCCAATTGATAACCCGCCGGTTGACAATGTTCCGCCGGGCAAAATAGGGCCTTACGCCGGAACCAGCACATTATAAAGAGCTCGAAGGCGTATGCGAGTGGCCGGCCGGAGAAGAACTCTCAGCGCTCGTCAAACGCGAAATGGGCGAGTGTGGGCTCGTCGGCGTCGGCTGCGGTGTTTCGTGCCTGTTATACTGTGAAGAAGACGTTTACCGCTACTACGACGAACCGGAATACTATTATGAGATGCGCGACAGGATGCTGTCTGAGGTAGAGCGCGCTACAAGCGGCTGATGTCTCTTAGTACAAAGCCGGACTTTATTTGTACAGGATGTTTCGGGTTCGCTCGTGTGGCAGACGCCTGCAATTTTCCGCGAGCTGGCTCTTCCGATTGTCAAAAGGTGACCGACATGGCCTATTCCGACGGCATATTTACGCACGTTCACTCCTGCGGGCCGGAGGCCGGCTCGTCGAAATCTTGGCGAATGAAACGCACCTGACCGTAATTGACCCACTGGAAATCCCGCCAATGGGGGAACTGTAACCTGCGGAAATCAAGCTAAAAAAATACGGCGATAAGATTGTGCTGAAGGGGAATTTGCATACGACCGACGTTATGCTCAAAGGGCAGTGTGGAGCAAGTGCGTGAGGCCGCGAAACGTGCAATCGACGACGCCGCGGAGGGCGGCGGCTTCATCCTTCAACAGGCGACCAATGCGGGCGCGACACGCCGCCGGAAAACCTGTTTGCTATGATTGAAACTGCCCGCACGTATGGCAAGTATTAAGCTTTAATATATATTTTAAAGGAGGACTTTGATATGAGGAAGTGCAGTAACTGCAACAGAGACTTTGACGACAGCGTCGATTTTTGCCCCCCATGCGGTGCAAAACTGGGCGACGAGGCACAGGCAAACACCGCGTTTGAACAGCCGGCCGCTGCGCCGCAGTTTGAACAGCCGCAAGCGCAGGCCCCGTACCGCAGCCAGTTCCCACGCCGCGCCCGGTCAATCAGGAACCGGTCACTGTTGGAGAGTGGATGATTTTACTTGTTAATCTAATCCCTGTGTCGGCCCGCTCGTTTATTTTATCATTATGCTCGTCTGGGCATTCGGGGACAATGTAAAGCCGAGCAAAAAGACCTTCGGTAAAGCGAACCTGATTATCTATCTCGTATCCATCGGGATTGGCGTAATTTTCTTTTTGTTCGCGATGATTTTCAGCTTTAGCCTTTCTGAGCTGTTCAGTGATGTATCCTATTACAGCTATTACTGATTATAGTACAAAAAACGCGGGGAAATTGCCCGCGTTTTTATTATTCTCCGGCGCGCTCTGTGAGGCGGTTAGATACCACTTCGCAGTATTTGCAAAGACGTTCCCTGCCGCCGGCGTCTCTACTCCCTGCACCGTACTGTTGAGCATCAGCGCATCCGTTCCCATCAATAGCGAAATAATTGGCATTTCTTCTAAGAACGCTTCCTCCAGCTCCTGATATGCCCGCAAAAATCCTCCTGCGAGACCGCCGCCTTACAATTTTTCAATAAATTTTCTATTCGCTCGCTCGAGTAGACGCTGTAGCGTGCGTTCTGCCCGCAAACATCGACAAAACCATATCCTCCCCAATCTTCACCTCACCGAGGAACATATCGTAGCGTCCCGCCTGAATCCGCGCCTCATAGTCGGAAAACGGCGCGCTCATAACCGTAACCTCTACGCCGATTTCTCCTAAATCATCTTTAATTTTATTTGCAATCGCCACACGCCGCTCATTGTCACTATTGACAAGCAGGTCAAAGCGAAGCGCCTGTCCCCCCCTCCGTTTTTTCCATCACGCCGTCGGCCCCAGCGCTGTACCCCGCTTCCGCGAGCAGCTCTGCCGCGCGCTGTGCGCTTTCTTCTAATTTATAAATATCCTTATGCACAAAAGATCCCGGCGCGGACGGCACATGGACGCTTTCCCCGCGGCCGAATAAAATGTTTTTAACGATTGTCTCCCGGCTGATTGCATAGGAAAGGGCACGCCGCACCGCCGCCTCAGACAAGCCCTCCGCCGTTGTGTTAATTCCTAAAAAGTCAGGTTATTATTCGGATAGGACACACTGTAGAGATTCCCTTTCGGGTTGTAGTTCATCAGCTCCTGCGCAGTAAACGCTGGCGGCGCCAACCTCCCGTACCTCAAGCGCAGTTGTCAGCGCATTTTTATCGGGCACCTGCTTGATGAGCACTTCGCCAATAAGCGGCTTGTCCCCGCCGTATAGTTCTCGTTACGAATCAGCCGAATCGTACGGCTCATCGTGGAGGGCACATACTGGTACGCGCCCGTACCAACAGGCGTGGATTCCTTCAGCCCATTTTTACAGTCCGTTCCGTTTTTAATAATCGGGAAATCCATTAAATTGATAAAGCCCGCATTCGCTTCTTTTAATGTAATGATGTATGTATACTTATCCGCACGTCTCCTGTTGGATACGTTTACAAGCCTGTCCTTGTATGGGCTGTTTTCCAGCTCCTGTATCATTTTTACCGTATAGTCCACGTCGTACGCGTCAAAAACCGCCCCCATCGTGCCACGCCGCGTCGCGCCGCAGGTTAAAGGTATAAACCAGCCCGCTGTCCGATACGCTGTAGCTTTGAGCAAGGCACGGCACCATCGTATAGTCGCCCTTTTACGCATCAGCCCGTCGTAGATGAGTGCGCTTACCTGCGTCACGGACTGAGACTGCGTCGCAATGGGGTTATAGGTGTCAAAATTATATACGCCTACGCTCAGGCTTCCTTCTGCCGCACTGGCTGCGCCGTCGCTGATCGGTGAGGCCCCTTGCTGCTGTGAAGAGCAGGAACACAGAATCAATATTAAAGCCAGCGCGGCCATGTATACCCGTTTTGTTTTAAATTTTTTCTCATTTGCAAAACCCTCTCACTTTAACTCCATCAATGCCCATCAACCCAATTTTACCCTTATGCGCCCGGTTCGAAAAAAACTCATCTCCATTACAGCAGGTACAAATTTCCGCCCGTGTGATATGCTCCTCCGATACGCCAGCGTCCATAAGCTGCTTTGTAATCACGCCCCATAAGTCGACGTGGTATTTCGCCCCGCGTGCCTCAGCAAACCGCGCGTCAAACTGCTGTGCTACGGGCGCATCTACCTCAAAGCAGCACTGCCCAATTGATGGCCCAATCGCGCACAAAATATCACCTGTATCACAGCCAAACTGCTCCTGCATGACAGCCAGCGTCGCAGCGGAGATGTTTTTCACCGTAGAACGCCAGCCCGAATGGGCAAGTGCGGCGACGCGCTTTACCGGGTCTAAGAAAACACCGGTACACAGTCGGCAGCAAAACACGACGAACGGTACGCCCGGCTGTGCGCATACGAGCGCATCGACGCCGATAATATCGCTCTCACGTGTGATTCCTTTACCGCAATCGTCCTTCGTAATAACACGGACGTGATTTTCGTGGATTTGGTTTGACAGCACGAGCTTTTCCGCCTGCATTCCGACCGCCTTACACAATCTCATAGTTTTTAAAACATTTTCCCTCGTATCCTTTCGTTGAAACCCGAGGTTGAGCGACGCTGTCTCTCCGGTGCTTACGCCGCCGTGCCGTGTTGTGAAGCAGTGACGCACTAGTCCGTCTGCGTAAATGCCGGCACACTATAATAAACGAGTTTTCCGTCCGTATGCCTTTCAAATCCAATCTGCAAGCCACAGCACCTTCTTTCCTCAATTAAAATACGCGTACACGTTCTGCGCCGACCGTTTATCCAGCCCCGCGGCAAGCAGGTCATCGATGCTTGCGCGCGCGATGCTGTCAATCGACTTAAAATACTTCATCAGTTTTTGCGGCGCGTTTCGCCGATGCCGTCAATATTTGACAGCTCGGACGACAGGCCTTTCTTGCCGCGCAGTTTTGTGTGATAAGTGATTGCCGTTTCGTGTACCTGCTCCGATATCGTCCCAACCAAGCGGAACGCATCCGAATTTTTCGGAAGCGTCACCTCCGCTCCCCATCCGTCAGTGCACGGAAGCGGTGCTTGTCGTCTTTACCATTCCCCAAAGCGGAATCGCTGCGCCCGCCTGCTGTAAAACCTTTGCAATCGCGTGGACATGCCCCTTTCCACCGTCGAGCAGAATCAAATCCGGCAGCGGCAAAACTTCGCCTTACTGCGCTCCAGCGTCCCCACCGCAATCTTGTCCGTTTCACTCGCCGCGCGGCCCAGCCGCCGCGTCAGCACCTCTGCCATCGCCATGTAGTCGTCCTGCCCCTCAAAAGAGCGAATTTGAAACTTACGGTGGAGCGATGCGTCGTGCACGCCGTTCTGAAACACGACCATGACCCCGACGATGCTCGTCCCGGCAATATTTGAGATATCATAGCTCTCAATCCGGTTCGTCACCTGCGGCAGCTCAAATATTCGGCCAGCTTCGCCAGAGTATTTTCCTGCGACTCCTTTTTGAGTTGATCAAAGCTTGTAATTGCCAATACTGAGCTCCACGTTTTTGAGCGCCATTTTAATCAGCGACGATTTGTCGCCCCGCTGCGGCACAGTAAAAATCAGCTTGTGCCCGAGCCGCCCGCTCATCCACTCAATAAACAGCTCGCGCTCTTCGATATCACACTGAACAATCAACTCGTCGGGAATGTAGGCCGCATCCACGTAAAACCGCTTTAAAAACTCCGTCATAATTTCAGCGTCGCTCATCTCTCCCACACCGTCAATCGTGTGGCTCTGCCGCCCGGTCACGCGCCCGCTCCGTACAAAGAAAATGTCGATAAACGCTTTGTCGTCGTAACACGCAAACGCCGCAATATCCTGATTCGCCATGCGGTCGCTGACAATCTTCTGTTTCTGCGTCACAGCGCGCAGCGCGGCTAACTTGTCGCGGTAGTCCGCCGCCTTTTCAAACTCAAGCGCCTCCGCCGCCGCGTTCATCCGCTGCTCGAGCAAGCCGGTCAGCTCGTCCTGCCGCCCCTCTAAAAAGCTGCAAATCTGTGTAAAAATAGCGCGGTACTCCTCCTGCGAAACCGCTCCCGTGCAGGGCGCAAAGCATTTATTAATCTGATGGTTCAGGCACGGCCGCCCCTTGCCGATGTCGCGCGGGAACTCGCGTTTACAGGTCGGAATTAAGAAAATCCGTTTAATCATATCAAGCGTGCCGCGCACAACCGTCATCCTGTGTACGGCCCGAAATAGCGCGCGCCGTCGTTTTCATCACGCGCGTCACGGTCAGCTTCGGGTACGGCTCATTCATCGTCACTTTGATGTATGGATAGTGCTTGTCGTCCTTTAACAAAATATTGTAGTGCGGCTTGTGCTTTTTGATAAGGTTACACTCAAGCACCAGCGCCTCTAAATTCGAGTCTGTCACAATATACTCGAACCATGCGATATGGCTCACCATTGCCCGCACCTTTGCCGAATGATTCTTTGACGCCATAAAATACTGTCGTACACGGTTTTTGAGCACCTTTGCTTTACCTATATATATGATTTTATCGTTTTATCATGCATCAGGTAAACCCCGGCTGGTCGGCAGGTTTTTCAGCTGCTTTTAAAATCGAACATAACAACACCTATAATTTTTCTTAGATTTATAAACAAATTATATACAAAAAAATGCTTTATAAAACAGAAAGATAATGCGTTCTCCTCTGCAGAGGGCACTATATCCCATAATTCAGCGTACAAATCTGAAAAAGATGCGTTCCCGCTCTACGGGAGGAGGCGCGGTGCGCCGATAGCAGCTTTTTCCAACGTCACGCATGTGACGTCGCGCAAAGCTATGCTCTTGCGTATATTATACCATACCTATCCGTTAAATTGCAATTATCCGTATATAAATCCTTGACAAACTGATACCATACTGTTATACTATTCACGTGGCTTAGCCACCATATCGCATTAATAGGAGGTCCGTCATGCCGCCGGATAAAATCGTACGCCAGCCTATCTACCAACAGCTGAATACAATTTTAAAAACAATTATTTCTGAAAACGGGCTGACGGCCGGCGACAGGTTTTTGTCCGAACGTGACATATGTAACCGCTACGGTGTGAGCCGCGCGACGGCAAATAAAGCAATATGTGCTCTTGTGGCGGAAGGCGTGCTGACCTATAAAAAGGGCGTTGGCACCTACGTTGCCGCCAAGCCCTTGCACTATGATTTGTCACAGCTCATAAGCTTTACCGCCAAAGCAAAAGGAGGCCGGTAAGGTTCCCTCTACGCGCGTGCTTGCGTTTGACGAGCTGCGTCCGGCTGACCTTCCTTCCACTGTACAGACAACGCTCAAAGCCAGACGCCGAAGAAATAGTCTATTACTTTGAGCGGCTACGGTTTTGCAGACAATATACCTGTCATATATGAAAAACGCTATCTGCTGCGCAAAAATGCTACAGCCGCTCCGCACAGAAGAGTTGTGCCATTCGCTCTATACGCTGATTGAGAGCAAAACCCATTTAAGCATCAAGCTGGCGGAGCAGACCATATCTGCTGTGATTCCCAACGAAAAAGAAGCAAAGCTCTTGGAAATTCGGTCTAATATCGCGTGTTTTCAAATAAGAAGCACCGGCTTTTTAGAAAACGACCAACCCATTTGGTACGAAACAACGCTATACCGCGGGGACGTCTATGAATTTTCCGGTAAGCTCGGCAGCGGCGCGGCCTTTAATAAAAGGCACGCTGCATCAATAAAATTAATTTAAGGAATAGGAGTGTATCATCTATGGTAACCTACAAAGAAATTGCGGAAATGATTGACCATTCCCTTTTAAAACCCACGCTGACAGATCAGGATATCATTGACGGATGCAATTTGGCAAAAGAATATCAGGTTGCGTCCGTATGCGTGCGCCCGTCCGACCTGCCCCTGTGCAGACAAATCCTCGCCGGAAGCGACGTACTTCTTACCACGGTAATTGGTTTCCCTCACGGTACAACAACAACGAAAACAAAAGTGGCAGAAAGTGCGGAAGCCATTGAAAACGGAGCGGTAGAACTCGACGTCGTTTTAAACATTGGGAAGCTGCGTTCCGGCGAATACGACTATGTTGCAGACGACCTAAAGGGCTGTAATTTCGCTTGCTCACGAAAAGGGCGTTCTCGTCAAGGTAATTTTTGAAAATTGTTATCTCAGCAAGGAAGAAATCATAAAAGCCTGTGAAATCTGCAACGAGGTGGGCGCAGACTATGTAAAAAACCTCTACAGGATATGGCAGCGGCGGCGCAACGGACGAAGATTTGAAGCTCATGCGGCAGCACGCAGCGCCCAACGTAAAAATCAAGGCAGCCGGCGGCGTTCGTACGCTGGAACGGGCGATTGAGGTACGGCGGCTCGGCGTCACACGATTCGGCTGTACTGCGACGGTTGGTATTTTAGAGCGACTAAAGTAAGCTGCGGCAGAATTGGCCTTTAAACTTACAATTGACATTGCGTGCCGCAAGCCGTATAATATTATACATAGTTATAATTGTATATTTAGGAGGATTTTACAAATGGCAAAAAGGTACGGACACGCTTCGCGCCGAGCCCGACGGGTTATATGCATATCGGGAATCTGCGTACCGCGCTCTATGCGTGGCTCTTGGCGCGCAAAACGGCGGCGACTTTATATTGAGAATTGAGGACACCGACCAGGAACGCTATGTTGAGGGGGCGGTTGACCTAATCTATAAGACATTGGCGGAGACAGGGCTTACGCACGACGAAAGGGGCCGGATGTCGGCGGCGATTTTGGGCCGTATATCCAGAGTGAGCGGCGCGGCATGTATCGCCAGTACGCGGAACAACTTGTCGAGTGTGGCGCGGCGTACTACTGCTTCTGCGACAAGGAGCGGCTCGAGGGCTGCGCGCCGTACAGACGGCGTCGAAAAGTGCCGCCGAAGTACGACGGGCACTGCTCGCGGCTGTCGAAGGAAGAAATTGAGGAAAAAACTAAAAAAGCGGTATACCATATGTCATCCGTCAGAAGATTCCGCGCGAGGGGAACGACGTCGTTCCACGACGAGGTATTCGGTGACATTACAGTTGACAATTCGACGCTCGACGATAATGTGCTGCTAAAGGCGGACGGCCTGCCAACGTATAACTTTGCAAATGTCGTTGACGACCATTTGATGGGGATCACACGTCATCCGCGGGAGTGAGTATCTCTCCTCCACGCCGAAATACAACCTGCTCTACGAGGCGTTCGGATGGGGAAATCCCAACCTATATTCATTGCTCTCCCGTGATGAAGGATGCGCAGAAGAAGCTGTCAAAGCGCGAGGGCGACGCATCGTATGAAGACTTTATCAACAAAGGATACTTAAAAGATGCAATCATTAATTATATTGCTTTGCTCGGCTGGAGCCCGGGCACGGAGCAGGAAATTTTCACGTTTGAGGAGCTGGCGCAGCAGTTCGACGTTTCCGGTATTAGTAAATCGCCCGCGATTTTTGACGTAAATAAGCTGAATTGGATGAACGGCGAATATATCCGCAAACTATCTGTTGAGGCGTTTACCGACGCAGCGATACCGTATTACAAGCAGGCCGTGACGCGAGACGTCGACTACGGCGTATTGTCTGCGTTATTACACGACCGGACGGAAAAGTTTTCCGACATACCGGAGCAAATAGACTTTATCGACGCCGTGCCGGATTATGAAAACGATTTGTATGTCAATAAAAAGATGAAGACAAACGAAGAAGTGTCAAAGCAGTCGCTCGAGGCAGTTTTACCCGTCTTAGAGGGGCTTACGGATTGGAATCACGACGCGATTCACGACGCGCTGTTTGCGCTGATTGAGCAGCTCGGCGTGAAAAACGGCGTCATTCTCTTCCCGCTGCGCGTCGCACTGTCGGGGAAAAGTTTACACCCGGCGGCGGCGTAGAGCTCGCCGTATTGCTGGGTAAGGAAGAAAGCCTTGCACGTATTCGGGCGGCGATTGCAAAATTAGGTTAAAAAAGGGGACATACTATGTCCCCCTTTTTTATAAGCACTAATTCATGTCAAGCTCATTTCTGTCCAACTTTTTGTCATAGTCAACAACGCCATCTGTAAATGCGTGGCTGCCCAGCATTACATCGTCATAGAACCACTGGCCTGCGGAAACATCCTCAAACGGCGACGCAACCGTAGAAATATCATACCTGCTTGTCGTTCTGCCAAGCACAATGTTGACCATTCTTGTAAATTCTGCGCGTGACACGTTATCTTGTGGATGGAACAGGCCGTCGCTCTTACCCTGAACAACATTGTTATCATACAGCGCGACGATATCCTCTTCATACATGTGTCCTGTGATATCCGGTACCCGCGTAATTCCAAAAATCGGGTCAATCCCCATCGTCACCGCCATCAAGTGCGCCAACTCCGCCCTTGTGAGCGGACTTTCCGGCGATATACTGCCGTTTACAAGAAAATGCTCATCAAATGCAGGCACCATACCGGCGCCAAACAGACTTTCCTTTTCTACCGTCAGCATATACGCTAACGCATTTTTGACCAACGGCCATCCTCTACGTCACTAAATGAAGACGAAGGCGATGCAGTAAAGCCCCCCAGCATACCGCTTTGTTTCAAAATCCGATAAAAAACGGTGCTGGCCTCCTCACGTGTTACATTTTCGTCTGGTGCAAACAACGTGTCCTTGTATCCATAGATGAAAGCATAGTCGAAACCATCTGGTGCACTGCCCACAGCCGCAAATGCCGGCACAGCATATGTAATTAGCATCGCCGCAAGCAGGCACACAGTTACTGCTCTAATTCTAATCTTTCTCATGTTTGTCCCACCTTTCCTATATTAATAAATTCAGGGGGAGCCCTGTATGAACAGTATAATCTTTTTCATAATACTTTGTCAACTAATACATAAAAATTTTGCAAAATCCTATTGACAGCTACTAAATACTATGATATTCTATTTTAGCGACTAAAACCAGCCGTTAAAATATGCAGATGTGGTGGAACTGGCAGACGCGCTGGACTCAAAATCCTGTGGTAGTGATACCGTGTGGGTTCGATTCCCACCATCTGCACCAAAACAAAAACCCCTTGCGCACCAATAGAAACGTTGGCATGCAAGGGGTTTGTTATATTTTTACCGTTTCGTAATATAACGCAACATAACTTAATTTGATTATATAAAGTTAGTCAAAAATTAGTCAGAATATCACCTACTCCCCCCTGCTTCACCATCTGATTCACATACACACTCGCCCCCGCGCACAACACGCCCTGTACGATCGCCGTAAAAGGCCCAACAGCACGCTCTGCCACGTATACACCTCCAACATACATCCCGCTCAGCACACCCCATTGCACCCCAATATCAACGGAATATGCTTGTCCGCTGCCGCACTCTTTTTTATCCCTATTCCGACCAAGTACAACCCCGGAATCAACATCAAAAGCTACGGCTTCACAAACTCCTTCAGCAGTTCATACATTTTTCGCTCCTTTCGTTCGTCAAAAAAAGCACCTATCTTCGCAATTGTACTGCCTCCAAAAGTTAGACAAACAGTTACGCCACACAACAGGATTGGATTCTGTACTGCACAGGACTAAATCTGTGTTTTCTTCCTCGTTGTCTCAAGTGCAGCTTCTACCTCAGCCTTATCCGCTTTCGTATCAAGCGCAGCCCTTGCAGCGTTTGAAATCGGCTTGTTCAGGTCAGAGGTGTCGTCGGCGTTCGGCAGCCCCACCTGCGCTTTTGTCACCGCGTGCGGGTTGCTTTTGTCCGACATATGCGCATTGTATCCCTCTAATTTTTGTCAATTACATAGTCAACATAGTCCGGGACAAAGCTTTTTGTCCGACTTGTACTTTCCCTTTCCAATCTCAATTCCTGCCATTTTCCTCCTCCTTTACCACATCGCGCGGAACGCGACGCCCGTTTTAACCGGATTTGTCTGTTTGTACCAATTTGCATACTCCCCCAGCTTTGCATTAAGCTGTGTCATGTGCTTGTTTTGCTCCTCATAATCGTTTTGACAGTATGCAATCTTGCCAAGCAGAAAGTCGACATACATGCTATCGTACGGCGGCGGCACGGGCGTATCTGCTGTAACGACATACTGAATCACAAGCTGGGTATCTCCCTGATACGGAAACGTGTCTTTAAACATGTAAGTATCGCCGTCTGCTTCCATGATATCGTATTCCGCGCTGCTGTCTTCCTTCGTAATCCGTAATCGGTCGCCCACTCGGAAATATGTGTCCGGAATCGTAATTCCGTTATTATGCACAAGATAACTGCCCTCATATATGGGCTCCTCATACGGCTCCGGCCGTACCTTGTAGACAATTTTTACCGCCGCATCTCTGCCGAGCAGATCCTCAAAACTGCGCGCGTCCACCTTGTCGTACCATACGCCGTCGACGTACAGCCCTTCTACGTCCTCCTCAATATGGAAGCCGGAAGCTGTATCCCTTCCATACCGCCATATAGCTCGACAGAATCATACGTTTTTTTGTACTGTTCATAAATCATTGCCGTCAACTCGTACGCCCAGTTAAGCTTTTTTCTTCTCGGGTATAACTGTTGGGATATAGCGCGTCAGCGCGTCCGATTGCTTCCGTGATTTTCATTGCGAAACCTCCTTTTATACTATTTTTTATTCTTTAACACCACGCCGCGCCGCTTTAGCATATCTACCTTCGCCGCCCTCGTATGCCTCGTCGATTATTTCCTTAACAAGGTCAGCCCGCACCTGCTCGTCCGTCTTATCTTTTTTGTTTTTCGCCGTTGATTTTCGGTACAGTTTACTCGACTTTGGGTTGTCATATGAGTTACCTGCGAATAACTCTTGCAGCGCCTTCGCCGTTTCCTGCCCCATGACGCGCTGGAACTGGGTCTGCTCTTTCGCCGTGAGCGAATAGCTCGTGCCGCCATAGGTAAACGTGTTCGGCGCAACCTTCGGGAACACGCCCACATCGCCCGTTTCTTCGTACAAACGCCAAATTTCTTTTGTTTCCGCGGTTGGGTTTGCTATGTTGACGTTTGCGGGGTTTAAAAATACATTGAACAAATTGTTTTTCCCGCCGTATCGTTTCACATCGCGCCCCAGCACATCAACCACCGGTTCAAGTGTTTTACTCGCGCCGGGTATACGCGCCAGTACCTTGTTGGCCGCCTTATCCGTCATAGAGCCGGTCGCTGTGCGTCGTTCATACGGATCTGTCAGCTCTGCTGCCTGTTTTGATAGCGTCGGCACGAACTGGCTCGGCAAATCCAGCACAGCATTGGCAACCGCCGGCATAAACCCGTCATAGCCGCCGAACAATTCTGACAAGCCACTCAGCATTGACTGTTCAAACAGTGTGTTTCCTCCGGTCACGAGCGCATTTGCAATAACATTAGCCGCGTTATCCATATTGATTTGGTTGCGGTTTAAATCCGCCGTAATCGACAGCGCCGAGCCAACTGGCTGCGCCCAATCGTATGTGAAGGTTTCGTCGCCAATCTTGATCGAATACGGACTGATGCCGAGGATATTGCGCTTAAAATTGCGGATATCCTTGTCCGGCTCATCGTCGCTGCCTGTCGTAACCCCAATTGCCGCGAGCGCAAGTCCCGCCGCATACATCAATACGCCGGCTATGCCATTGCCAATGTTTTTTGGCAAGCTTGTTTTGCATCTGCGCCGTAACAGTCCCGTTTTTGACCGCTTTTGTGAAGTTGTACGCGTCTGCGGTAATCGCCTTTGCAAATCCTGCGGGCGAGAAATCCACAATCGCCTTTGCAATGTTCGACGGCGTTTTCACAAACGGTACAATCATACTGCCAAGCCCAAAATCCTGTCCGAAATTAAGAGCGTTTTTCATTTTTGACGCACTGCGCGTGATCACATTGTCGTCCTGCCACGTTTTTTCCAGCGCGGTCTGTGTTGCAATATCTATCATATCTGGTGTCGGCGTGTCTGTCTTGTTCGTCCGCAGCTGCCCGTTCAGGCTCTCTAAAAATAGCCTTCAAAAACGGCCGGTCCCCCACATCGAGCAAAAAGCCTGTTGTACGGTCTAAAAACGCAATCGCCTTTGACAGCGGATTTTTCCCCTTAAACGCCGGGCCGCTGCCGAGTTTGTTGCCGATTTCGTATCGGTTTGCCTGTACGTCACGCGTGTTGATTGCGCGCCGAAAATCGTCATAGCTCTCAAACACGCCTTTTTCCAGCCCTTTGCTTGGTCTTTGTAATTCGGTGCGGCAAGTGTACGCACACCCGTCTTTTTGCTGAGCGCCTTGTCCATGCCGGATGCAGCAAAGTCGCGCACCGCATAAACCGGATTTATCAGCATATTAGACAGCGCATTACGCGTAATGACCGTCTTTGGATTAAGCAGCAGCGAAATTCGCTGTAAGGTCGACAGCTTGCTGCCAAGTGTGGACGGCATCTTGGATTGCAGCAGCTTCTGTATTTCTGCAAACATAATCACTTTATCACGCCCGTCCGACATGGCCTGCGCGCGCGCTCCATGTGGGCTGTAATCTTTTGGCGTCCTCTGCTGTAAGCCGGAGCTTGTCGACGTTGTTTTTCACCCATGTTCCCCACCGGTTCGGGTTTTCGGCCAGCCGCTGTTTCATTGTTTCCAGCTCTTTTGCCGCATAGCGCAGCATCCCCTCCGGCGTCATTCGGCCTAATATGCTGTAAATTTGCAGCTGCTGCCCCGTCTTCGTGGCAATCTCGGACAACTTGTGCGCTGTGTCTGCCGCCGCGTCGTAGTCGCCCATATCTTGATATTTTTTAAAAGCACAAAACCCTGCGCAATCTCGTCCGTGGTTGCGTTACCTTTCATTGCGCTAAATCTGCGTCCTGCCGCGTCTACGTTCTGTTCCACCTGTGCAACCGCTTTTTTCATCGTTTCTTCGTTGGCAATCTCGCGGTAGTAATAGTCCGCCTCTGACTCCTGCGCCCGCTGCTTGACCTCCTCCGCCACCGTATCCGCCTGCTGGATGCTGTCGTAAAATTTGGAACGTTTGAGGGAGCTTTTTGTGGTATCCTTTTTGTGCGCTTTCGCGTATACTGTTGTTGACAGTTGTACTTTTCCTGTGCTATACTGTCAACATCAGAAGAAACAGATTTGCCATGAGCGCCGCTATTGTTGCGGAAGAGCCCTTTGGAATAATCGCTATTTGCGAGAGGTTCCCGGTCAGGTCTGTTTCTTTTTCTTATTTCCCCAATATTATATGCTATGCTACCGTCGGCATTTTGCGCGGTGGAAATGCGCATGCGGTAATACTGCCCATCTCCATCCATAAAATATCCAATTCTGGATTGCCAGCCGTCCTTTGCAAAATTTCCATGTTTCCCCTGTTTGTCCGGTACTGCGCTTCCCGCTTTTCTCGACACAGATAACAATTCGTCAATGTGCCCGGCTGCATTTGCCTTTGTCCGATAATCCGAATCAGACAATAGCGGTCGATTTCCAACTGGTTGCGTACTCCCTGCGTGTCGGTCTGCCATTTTCCACGCAGTTTTTCTGTAATAAGTACAACATCACCATCTTCTGTTGGAATAGCTACATCTTCCCCATTCCTGATTTTCTGATTGATGTAGTCGGTAATTTCTTGCCCCCAGTTATCCGGATTGTCGGAGGTTATCACCTGCCGATCGGCTTGCACATACCGTTTCCCGTCCGGTAGCGTTTCAATCGAATACCGTGTCCCGCTGCCTGCTTCCCGTGTTCCATTCAGCGCCTTTTCGTCCAACCTCTGCGCCTGCCGCAGCTGTGTATCTGACATGCCCGAGACGCGGCCCGACTCGTGCGATGCCACCTCCGCGCTGTAGTCCTTTGGTGCGGAAAACAATCCCCAATCCGCTGTACGGCACGCCGAATCCAGTCTAATATCCTCTGCGCAAGAGTGCGGTCCGTCTGTGCAAGTCGTTCAATCCATGCTTCGTCCAGTAGAAACTCCGCGTTCTGCGCCGTATATTCCTCCCAAAATCTGCTTCGCTGTAGCGCAGGTTCTTTCGCCTGTTCGCCTGCATAGTCCGTGTTTTGTAATCCTGAAACGCCTGCGTGTATTCGTTGACATTTCTGCGGAAGAACTCTGTTACCGCCTGCTTGTCACTGTCCGCGAGTGAATGGAACAATTCGTGCTTAAACACTCTATGTATGGGTTTTCCGCGTTCTCATTGATGTATATGGCCCCGTTTTCGTAAAACCTGTTTGTGTCGGCCTTGTCCGGCCGGCTTTGGTCGCTGTACCAGTGTATATCAATCCTGCCCCGCTTCGCGTAATCGTCAATTACGGACCGTGCCTGTTCCAAATCCGCCGTACTCTTGACATCCGGCAAAGTCTGTGGTATAGTAGAAGCAGGACTTGAACTACTTTCAGGGGGGCGGTGGATACGGGATCCACGACGGTCGAGTCAGTAGGTATCAAGTCCATAGCAGATTTGTCGGTTGCGTTTTGGGACGTAAGCTCGGGGGGCTTGTACATCCGAGGGCAGGCGATCTGCTTTTTTTGTTTTATATGCACTAACAATAAAAAGCGGGTTAATACCGCCCTTTTTATCGTCACTTCTTATGGCACATCGCCGACATCGCACTGGGAGGAGCAACCGCATCCACAGCCGCCACCCTTGCCTTTTTATTCTTACGTATCATATACCAAATAGTCAGCCCTACGACCGCCGCTATGCAAATCGAAATAATAATTGTTGCAGCCATATTCTCTCACCTCTAAGCTTTCATCACACTGCGGCCGACGTATAATTTACCGCTTTCCTTATATGGCCGAACCAATAGATAAATCGTCAACGCTACAATTAGGAAAGCAGCAACAGTCCAGAAACTGAACGAGCCGTAGATAAACAAGTTACCAATTTGGTAAATGCACAGTGATACCGCATAGGCAAACACAGTCTGGTACCCAATTGCAAAACCAAGTCCATTTTGCACTGTTCATTTCGCGCTTGATTGCGCCAATTGCGGCAAAGCACGGTGCACAAAGCAAATTAAACACAAAGGAAGGAATACGCGGCAATGCCCGTAAAGCTGGCCGCCAAAGTACCCCCAAATTTCTACGCCGTCTTCCGCAACCTCAGCAAATCCATACAGGATACCGAATGTACCGACCACGTTTTCCTTTGCGACAAGGCCCATCACCGCGGCAACCGCCGCCTGCCAGTTCCCCAGCCCAGTGGGATAAACAGCCACGCAATTGCGCTGCCGATATATGCCAAAAAAAGCCGTCGTTTAGGTCTTCTGCCATACCAAACCGTCCGTCCACAATACCAAAGTTTGATACAAAACCAAAAAAAAATTGTAGACAGCAGGATTACCGTACCGGCCTTTTGATAAACGACCAGCCGCGCTCCCACATGCTGCGCAGGACATTGCCCACCGTCGGCCAATGGTATGCCGGAAGCTCCATGACAAACGGGGCCGGGTCGCCCGCAAACATCTTTGTTTTCTTCAGGATGATACCGGAAATAATAATCGCGGCAATGCCGACAAAGTATGCGCTCGGTGCAACCCACCACGCGCCGCCGAACAGTGCGCCGGCAATTAATGCAATAATTGGAAGCTTTGCGCCGCAGGGAATAAATGTCGTGGTCATGATTGTCATTTTACGGTCGCGGTCGTTCTCAATCGTGCGTGACGCCATGATTCCGGGAACGCCGCACCCCGTACCAATCAGCATCGGGATAAACGATTTACCGGAAAGGCCAAACTTACGGAACAGACGATCCATAATAAACGCAATGCGTGCCATGTATCCACACGCCTCCAAAAACGCAAGGAAGAGAAACAATACCAACATCTGCGGCACAAAGCCCAGCACCGCGCCCACGCCGGCAATTATACCATCCAAAATCAGCCTTTGAGCCAATCCGCCGTACCAACGGCATCAAGCCCGCTCTCAACCAGAACCGGAATACTCGGAACCCATACCCCGAATTGTGCCGGGTCCGGCTCCTCCGCTTCTAATGCGCTTGTCAACGCCGCTAAATCAATTTCTTCTTCCGCCGCCTCTAAATATGCGTCAATCTTTGCCTGAAGGGTGTCATATTCCCCACAGACTCCTCATACGCCGCCGAGCCAATCCCAAACAAGTGGAACCGTCCCCAAACAGACCGTCATTTGCCCAGTCTGTCGCCCACGTGCCGACTGTCGTAACAGACACATAGTAAACAATGAACATAACAGCCGCAAAATCGGAAGTGCAGCCCACCGATTCGTTACAACTCGGTCTATTTTGTCCGACGCAGACAGCTTTTCTTTCCTTTTCTTTTTATAACAGTCTTTGATAATAGAGGAAATATAGGTGTACCGCTCATTTGTGATAATACTTTCCGCATCGTCGTCCATTGCCTCTTCCGCACGGGAAATCAGGTCGGATACATCGGGAACAGACTGCATTAAGTCGGTAATTTTATCGTCGCGCTCAAACAGCTTAATTGCATAAAAGCGCTTCTGTTCCTCCGGAATCCCCATACCGAACTGCGCAGAAATTTCGTCAAGCACAGCCTCAACTGTTTCGTTAAAAGTATGTACCGGACTCGTCACGCTCTTTTTTTTCTGCAAGCTGGACGGCGCGCTGCGCCGCTTCCTTGATCCCCGTCCCTTTTAAAGCTGAAATCGGCATCACTTCACAGCCAAGCTTCTTCGACAATTTTCATAATTGATGATGTCGCCTCTTTTATCGACAACATCAACCATGTTAACCGCCATCACAACCGGAATCCCCAGCTCTGTCAATTGCGTCGTTAAGTAAAGATTGCGTTCAGATTTGTTCCGTCCACGATATTAAGAATTGCGTCCGGACGCTCATTGATTAAATAATTTCTTGCGACAACCTCCTCAAGCGTATACGGCGACAGGGAATATATCCCCGGCAGGTCCATTAAAACTATGTCCTTATGACCCTTAAACCTTCCTTCTTTTTTTCTCCACCGTAACGCCGGGCCAGTTCCCAACAAACTGGTTTGCGCCTGTCAGCGCGTTAAATAATGTTGTTTTGCCGGAGTTTGGGTTTCCGGCCAGTGCAATTTTAATTGCCATCCTGTTTCCTCCCAAAAAATAGTTAGTTCTTGCTAACTCTACAACAAAAAAATATTCTAACATATATATAGCATACAATCCTGAGGAAGACACGGTGCGGCGTTTGCCGCAGGAGGGGCACTGCTCCGACGGTGACTTCTTCTAAACTCTCAAAATTGAAGATTTTGAGACTATTTTACCTCAATCATTTCAGCGTCTGCCTTACGCAAAGACAGCTCGTATCCACGTACATTGACTTCAATCGGGTCGCCTAACGGCGCTTACTTTACGTACAAAAATCTGCGTCCCCCTTGTGATACCCATATCCATAATCCGACGCTTTACAGCGCCGCTGCCCGACAACTTGGTGACCTGCACCTGCTGTCCGCATTTTACCTCTCTCAGTGTTCCCATTTTATCTTCCTCCTCAAACTATAATCCTATCCGCCATCGCTTTTCCAATTGCAACTCGTGCACCCTTAATATTGATGATTATATTCCCTCCCAGCTCTGCAACGACGCTGACCTCTACGCCTTCCGCAAAACCGAGATTTTCTAAAAACCGTCTTGTGTCATCTTTCCCGTTAATCTGCTTAATCTGTTTTTTCTGACCCAACTCCACAATAGATAAAGGCATCATAATTTCCTCCCTTCACACAAATAAACAATTACCATATTAGGTTAGTTTTTACTAACCCACGTATTAAAGTTTACACAAACTAACTCCATTTGTCAAGCATTTTTTCCAAATTTTTTTACTGTAAGTAAAAAAGAACGCTTTGTCCAAAGCGTTTTTTTTAAATGCAATCTTCCTAATATGATGGGCCGTTTCCTTTTTAAACGCATCTTCCCAAACTTCAAACTCCTGTATAGGCATCGGCTTTGCATAAAAGATACCCCTGAAGCAAGTCACATCCCGCTTCACGCAAAAACATAAGTTGTTCCTTCGTTTCAATCCCCTCTGCCACTGTATGAATGCCGAGCCGTTTTGCCAGCTCAACGATACAAATAACAACTTCTTGTGCCTTCTTCTCCTCAATATTTTTGAAAAAGCGGCGGTCCAGCTTCACCGTATCCACATCAAACTCCTTAAGCAGACCAAGTGATGAAAAGCCCGCGCCGAAGTCATCTAAGGAGCACAAAAACCAAGCTCATGCATCTGGCTAATGCCACCCTTTACTACCTCAAGCATCTGATCTTCAAAAAATACAGATTCTGTAAGCTCTAATTCTATCGTTCCCGCCGGAATGCCATAGCGCTTTTGCAATATCGGCAAACTCCTGTAAAAAGTTTGCTTCCTTAAAATGCTGTCGAGATAGGTTAACCGATATGGGAAGCAACATCTTTCCATCAGCGTTCCAACGCGCCAGAAGTGCACACACCTCCTCAAAAACATATAAATCAAGCCTACATATTTTTTCCGCTCTGCTCAAAAAACAGGAATAAAGTCCGACGGATAAATCATCCCCCATTGCGGATGACACCACCGTATCAATGCCTCCGCACCACCTATTTTTTCACCTTCAAGTAAAATTTTTGGCTGTAAATACACCTCAAATTCCTTGTTGGCAATTGCTTCTGCAAATAGGCCGTTTAACTCGTGTTCTTTTTTTGAGCCGCTGCGTAAAGGCAGTATCATAAAAACACATTCCATCTCGCTGAGCGCTTGTTGGCTACGACACGCCGTTTTAGCTCTGTCCTGAATCACTGTGATTTCCTGCGTATTGTCATCTACCATGTAAGCGCCTTGAAGAATCGTAAAATAATAACGCCGGTTTCTTTGGCTATTAAATGCATTAATTTCTGTAACCGTCTTTTTCAGTCTTTCCCGTATCACCTCTGCGTCATTTTCCCGCAAACAAAGCATGTAGTTGTCCGCCTCTACACGGGCGGATAGTTCCCCTCTTTTAAGTTTTCACTCAGTAGTCTTGCTACATAACGAAGTGTTTTGTCGCCTGCTGCACTACCAAATCCCTCATTAATTAGTTTAAAATTCTTTATGTTGAGCGAAACAACAGTATAGGTCCTGGTGGGGCACTTTGAATCAACTCTTCACATTTAAACTGAAACGCAGCCTGATTCATACCGCCTGTTACAAAATCAGTAAATGCAATATGCTCTATTTGCTTACGATGTTCCCTGATTGGCAAAAATCATGACAACATAAAATAGAACAAAAATTAACGCAAGACCAACAATGATGATATACGTCCAGAAGATATAGCGATTTGTCTCATGCGACAATAAATCGTCAGGAACAAGTGTTAACAAAACCCAATCATAAGCATCGAGTACATGATAAGACAGAATCAGCTCTGACCCATCAACCGCACTAAAGGAAAAAACGCCGGAACGATGCGCCTTCATATCCTCTTGCATCTTCCTAATATCTTGAACTGTCTTACTGTTCGAGGATTGGGCGATAATATCTTCAAGACGCAAAAACGGTTCTAAATTCGTCGGCGATATAATAACCTCTCCGGTAATATTGGAAATACAGGTTAATCCGCTTCCGCCGAAGCTTTGCGGCTGAATCAAATTCTGCATATTTTTTTTGCTGCGCACACCTGCGAGTACTCCAACAATCTCCTCCTCATGGTGCAGCGGAATTGAATACAGAATACTTTGCTGGTCAAGAAACGACACGCCATTCCTTCCGTTGAGCGAATCCTGAATTCCCGGCAATACCCCCACATTCGGTAAAACGGTTTCTGACGCATAGACATTCCCTTCTGGCGAAACAATCAATAACGAGTCAAACCCCAACATTTGAGCGCTTTTTTAAGTAATCCTTTAAAGCATCCAATCCTTCATGGCTCCCCGTCGACACTAATCCGCCCTCAAGTAAAACTAAATCTCTCGTACAACGCTCAATTCGATTATTAATATCTGCGGCAAGTTGTGTTGTAACATCCATTACATAAGAATACGTTCTTCCATCTATAGCAGTATTGAGTCGGACCGCATTATGGACGGTGGCTATAAAAATTGACAAAACCAGAAGAGTAAAAAGAGCAATTTGTATCATATAACTTTTGCGAAGCCGCGCCCCGCGGAAGTCATTTTCCTTCACCTTCATAATATTTCGCTCCCTAAATAGTCTTCATATCCATTTTAAAGGAAATCAGATAAAAATACAAGATAAAATTTATTTTACTATAGTTATTTTAAATCTATCACCGGATACTACGCTTATCCCTCATCCCCACACAAAAAACGCTCAGGCCCCCAACGGCCCAAGCGTTTCTCCCTCTGGCTCCTCAAGTTGGACTCGAACCAACGACCCTGCGGTTAACAGCCGCATGCTCTACCAACTGAGCTATTGAGGATCATTTTTCCCTTTTTTCTTCCCTCATCCTCAATAGCTCTTGCTATTTGAGGATCATTTTCCCTTTTCTCCTTCTAAACAGGAAAACCTCGCCTGACTCCCGTCAGGCACAGTCTCTCCTTCAAACTCCGGCAACGTTCTACTTTCCCAGGCAGTCGCCCGCCAAGTATCATCGACGCGAAAGAGCTTAACTTCCGTGTTCGGTATGGGAACGGGTGGGTCCTCTTTGCTATCATCACCGGATACATCGCCTGCTTCGCGGCTTCGCCGCTCGCAGTCTTTGGAAAAATCCCTCTCGGGGTTTCCACCCCTCGTTCTGCTCTGCAGAACCGGTATTTTCTCTCTTTAATTTGTCGCCTGCTTCACGGCTTCGCCGCTCGCAGTCTTTACTCTGAATGCACTCCCCCATTTCTTGGGCTTTGCACACTCAAAACTGAACAATTCCTTCTCTCGTAACTGATTTCTTTTACTCACATCTTTCTTCTTCCAAGACCTTCTCTTCTTGGTCAAGCCCTCGGTCTATTAGTACAGCTTAGCTTAACGCATTACTACGCTTACACCTGCTGCCTATCAACCACGTAGTCTACGTGGGACCTTACCAGCCTCCGCTGTGGGAAATCTTATCTCGGAGGGGGCTTCACGCTTAGATGCTTTCAGCGTTTATCCCGGCCGTACTTAGCTACTCAGCCATGCCCTTTGCAGAACAACTGATACACCATAGGTACGTCCATTCCGGTCCTCTCGTACTAGGAACAGCTCTCCTCAAATTTCCTACGCCCGCGACAGATAGGGACCGAACTGTCTCGCGACGTTCTGAACCCAGCTCGCGTACCACTTTAATGGGCGAACAGCCCAACCCTTGGAACCGACTACAGCTCCAGGATGTGATGAGCCGACATCGAGGTGCCAAACCTCCCCGTCGATGTGAACTCTTGGGGAGATCAGCCTGTTATCCCCAGGGTAGCTTTTTATCCGTTGAGCGACGGCAATTCCACTCTCATTCCGCCGGATCACTAACTCCAACTTTCGTTACTGCTCGACCTGTCCGTCTCGCAGTTAGGCTGCCTTATGCGTTTGCACTCTTCGCACGATTTCCGTCCGTGCGGAAGCAACCTTTGAACGCCTCCGTGACCTTTTTTGGAGGCGACCGCCCCAGTCAAACTGCCCACCTGACAGTGTCCCCCAGCCGGATTCACGGCTGCAGGTTAGAACCTTCATATTACAAGAGTGGTATCCCAAAGGTGACTCCACCAAAGCTGGCGCCCTGGCTTCTAAGTCTCCCACCTATTCTGTACATGTAATACAAAAATTCAATATCAGGCTACAGTAAAGCGCCATGGGGTCTTTCCGTCTTGTCGCGGGTAACCGGCATCTTCACCGGTACTTCAATTTCGCCGGGTACGTTGTTGAGACAGCTCCCAAATCGTTACGCCATTCGTGCGGGTCAGAACTTACCTGACAAGGAATTTCGCTACCTTAGGACCGTTATAGTTACGGCCGCCGTTTACTGGGGCTTAAGTTCACACCTTCGGCTCAAAGCCTAAGCATTCCCCTTAACCTTCCAGCACCGGGCAGGCGTCAGCCCATATACGTCGTCTTTCGATTTAGCATAGACCTGTGTTTTTGCTAAACAGTCGCTTGGGACTATTCTCTGCGGCCTCCCTTTAGGAGGCACCCTTATCCCGAAGTTACGGGGTCATTTTGCCGAGTTCTTAACAACGCTTCTCCCGTTGGCCTTAGGATTCTCTCCTCATCTACCTGTGTCGGTTTGCGGTACGGGCACCTAACCAAATATACAGCTTTTTCTCGTCAGTGTGCAATCGCCTGCTTCGCTACTTTTGTTTTCAGTCCCTTTACGCCCCGCTCAACCATCGGCGGGGTCAGGCTATGCTCCTGCGTCCCTGTATATCTTATCGGCTTCGGTGGCCACGGAATTTCAACCGTGTGCATCGACTACGCGTTTCCGCCTCGCCTTAGCTCCCGGCTTACCTTGAGCGGACGAACCTTCCTCAAGAAACCTTAGATTTTCGGCCATTATGATTCTCACATAATTCTCGCTACTCATTCCGGCATTCTCTCTGAATACAGTCCACGGCTCCTCACGGTACCGCTTCGCCCCGTATTCAACGCTCCTCTACCACGCGCCCTAAAGCGCATCCCAAGCTTCGGTATAGATTTTAGCCCCGTTACATCTTCGGCGCACAGCCACTCGACCAGTGAGCTATTACGCACTCTTTTGAATGAGTGGCTGCTTCTAAGCCAACATCCTAGTTGTTCTACGCAAGCTGCACATCCTTTTCCACTTAAACCTATTTTGGGACCTTAGCTGTGGGTCTGGGCTGTTTCCCTTTTGACTATGAAACTTATCTCACATAGTCTGACTCCTATACATCATCTATACGGCATTCTTAGTTTGATAGGGTTCGGTAACCGTGAAGGCCCCTAGCCCATTCAGTGCTCTACCCCCATTAGATTAATCTGAGGCTAGCCCTAAAGCTATTTCGAGGAGAACCAGCTATATCCGAGCTCGATTGGAATTTCACCGCTATCCACAGGTCATCCCCTCCTTTTTTTCAACAGAAGTCGG
>VOFG01003827.1_pt1:32500-59700 | contig 59700 bp, 92 predicted proteins | sample 5384171 | NCBI WGS metagenome assembly VOFG01 (sample SAMN12384726, study PRJNA508395) | human gut metagenome | isolation source: healthy gut F | host: Homo sapiens
TATTTGTATCAACAATTAAGGAGGAGCCCCATATGTATAAAGGCTGTATCTTTGACCTTGACGGAACGCTGCTTAATACGATTGGCACAATCGCCTCTTACGGCAACGCAGCACTTGAAAAATTCGGCCTTGCGCCAATTGAACCTTCGACCTATAAACAGCTTGTCGGCAACGGCGCATCCACTCGTAAGACGGATGCTGGCGCAAAACGGCATCAAGGACGATTCTCTATTCAAGCGCGTCTATGAAGCGTATACAACGCTGTATGACGGCAATCCATATGCGCACACATCCATTTACGACGGCATTGAAGAGTTGCTTACCGCTATGCGCAGTGCCGGGCTTACCTTGTGCGTCCTTTCCAACAAGCCGCACAGCGCGACTGTCCCGGTCATACAAAGCTTTTTTTGCGCCCGGGACGTTTCAATATGTTTTTGGCGCGCGGGACGGTATCCCCCAAAAACCAGACCCGGCGATGGTAAACTATTTGTTAAAAGAAATGGATATTTCTCCGGAGGAATGTATCTATGTAGGCGACACCAAAACAGATATGGACACCGGAAAAGCGGCCGGCGTTTTACCGTGGGCGTTTTGTGGGGCTTTCGCGACAGGAAGAGCTTATGCGCCACCACGCCGATTTTTTAGCGGCGCATCCACTCGATATACTAAAGCATATTTGAGGCTTCTCCTTGCCGGTACGGAAATGCGGCAAATAGATAAAAGCAATCATATTTTATAAAATGGAGGCCGTTATGAAAATTTCTATTAATTCAAATTATTTTCAGGCGCGAAGATTGGGCCAGCCGCCAAGGAGTTATTGTGAGGCCGCGCTTTTATGTAAAAACGCCGGCTTTGATTCGATTGATTTTAGTTGCTCCTCGGCTTTTGCGCCGCCGATGATTGGGAGACGCAAGCAAAGCAGCTAGCGGAGGATTTTTCCAAAACGGCATTGTCGTCGACCAGACCCATGCTCCATTTAACCGGTATGCACGCGAGGAGAACGCAATTTTCCGCGAAAACTGCGCCGCGCGTTTGAAACATCGGCAATTCTTGGAGCAAAGAGGATTATCGTCCATGCCGACGAATACGTTGCTCCCGACGGAAAATACAATAGTGAAGACGCATGTAAGTTTGCATACGATTATTTTGCTCCCTACGTTGAATTAGCCAAAAACGGCAAATTGGCGTTGCTGTGGAAAATCTTTTTGAAGACGGCCGTTGTGGAGAAAATCGCCGCTCACGCTGTACATCAGAGGTGGATGAGCTTATTACAATTATTGACAGTTTCCGTGACCCTGCTGTAACCTGCTGCTGGGACTTTGGACACGCCGCGGTTGCCTTTGGCGACAAAATGCTGGAGGAGCTAAAAAAATAGGAACCCGATTATCTTCAACGCACATTCACGACAACTGTTATGGAAATGATGCGCATTTGCCGCTTTTTTCGGAAAAATTGATTGGGAGTCGCATATTGAGTATTTACGCAGCATTGGCTACGACGGCGCATTTACATACGAATTTGTTTATGGGTGCATCCCCGATGCGCTATTGCCTGAATACTTAAAGCTAGCGTATCAAACAGCAAATTATATCATAAATATTTAACGAATCTTCAAAGCAGCACACTGTTACCTTCATCAGTGCGGCTGCTATTCCTTTCCCTGCTGTTCACAAATTGTTCACACTTCTCTAACACTTTTTCCATTGACTTCTTTTTTATGCCTGTTATACTGTTAGCACTTTTTACAATTAGCAAACTAACATTATGCATGAAGGAGGTGTTGTCATGGAGCAAAAACTGTCAGTTTCGAACTGCGTGTATTAGGGGAATCTAATCCGGAGGCAGGCCGCCCAATCCGAAATCAGGCGGCACGTCGACGACCTGACAGGGACAAACGCTGGGTTATTGGCTTTATCGCGGACCACGAGGGTCAGGACATTTTCCAGCGCGACCTTGAGGTTCGGTTTTCCATCCGCCGCTCCACCGCGACAAAAAATTCTACAGCTAATGGAAAAAAGGGCTGCTTGAGCGACAAAGCGTGGCGTATGACGCGCGGCTCAAAAGCTTGTTCTGACGCCTAAGGCGCTTTGAGCTGCATAAGCTTGCGACAGAGGATATGCGCGTGTTCGAGCAAAGGCTGACGCACGGCTTGTCAAAAGAGGAATTAGAAGCTTTTTTTCACATTACGGACAAGATGAAAAAAACCTAATAGAGTCCGGCTGCTGTGAAGCTGCCGCAAAAGCGGCGCCAAGTCATTTAGCAGGCGAACACGACAATCGGGAGGTACAATTATGATTAAACGCTTAGCAGCCTGTGTCCGGCAATATAAAAAGGATTCCATCTTAACGCCGCTCTATGTTACCATGGAGGTCGTGCTCGAGGTGATTATCCCTCTGCTGATGGCGCGGCTGATTGACTTCGGGATAGACGGCGGTAGCATGTCCTACATTGTAAAATGGGCGTTGCGCTTGTCGTCGCAGCAATCATCTCGCTTATCTTTGGTGCGCTGTCAGGCAGAAGCGCAGCAATCGCGTCGGCAGGCTTCGCAAAAAATTTGCGCCACGACATGTTTTATAACGTACAGGGCTTTTCGTTTTCCAATATCGACAAGTTTCGACAGCAAGTATCGTGACGCGCCTAACGACCGATATCACGAACATACAAAACGCCTATCAGATGATTATCCGCATCGCGGTGCGCTGTCCCGTTATGCTTATTTTTTCATTGATTATGGCGTTTAGCATCAACCACCAGCTCGCTCATCTTTTTGGCCTGTATCCCAATCCGGCGTTGGCCTATACCTGATTATGAGTAAGGCGCACCCTATTTTTGAGCGGGTATTTAAGACATACGACAAATTAAACAATGTCGTACAAGAAAACCTGCGCGGTATCCGTGTCGTGAAGTCCTTTGTGCGCGAGGACTACGAAAAAGAAAAGTTCGGCACAATTTCAGAGGATATTTACAGCGATTTTTCAAAGGCGGAAAAAGACGCTCGCCTACAACATGCCGCTCATGCAGTTTTGTGTTTTTGCGAGTATGCTGCTGATTTCGTCGTTCGGCGCGCGTTTGATCGTCGGCTCCACCATGACGACCGGAGAGCTGATGAGCTTAATCACCTATACGATGCAGATTTTAATGAGCCTGATGATGCTTTCTATGGTATTTGTTATGATTACCATCTCCGCGCATCGGCGGAACGAATCGTCGAGGTGCTAAATGAGGAAAGCGATTTGCATAATCCAAAGCATCCGGTTTATGAGGTAAAAGACGGCGCAATCCGCTTTGATAACGTAGAATTTTCCTATAAAAAGGGCAGCGGCAAGCCCTGCCTAAAGGGGATTAACCTAACCATCAACGCTGGTGAAACCGTCGGAATTATCGGCGGCACAGGCTCGTCAAAATCGAGTCTCGTCCAGCTCATTCCCCGCCTCTACGACGTCACAGAGGGCAGCGTGTCGGTCGGCGGCGTAGACGTGCGCGACTATGACATCGAAACGCTGCGCAACGAGGTGGCAATGGTGCTGCAAAAAACGTTCTGTTTTCCGGAACAATCAAAAGAAAACCTGCGCTGGGGCAGCGAGAACGCGACGGACGAGGAATTGGTGCATGCTTGCAAGTTAGCACAGGCGGACGGCTTTATTACGCAGTTTCCCGACGGCTATGACACCTATATCGAGCAGGGCGGCACAAACGTATCCGGCGGGCAGAAACAGCGGCTCTGTATTGCGCGTGCGTTGCTGAAGAAGCCAAAAATCCTGATTTTAGACGATTCGACGAGCGCGGTTGACACACAAACAGACGCGCAAATCCGGCAGGCAATGCGCGACGAAATTCCGGTACAACAAAGCTTATTATCGCGCAGCGAATTTTCTATAGAGGACGCGGACAAAATCATCGTGCTCGACGAAGGCGAAATCAACGCGGTCGGTACACATGAAGAATTGCTTGAAACCAACGAAATCTACCGCGAAGTCTATACATCCCAGCAGAAAGGGGGCTTGGCAATGGCAATGCATAAGCCAGTGGGCGGCCGTGGGGCTGCAATGGGCAGGTCGAAGCAAAAGCCGGATAAGCAAACGATTAAACGGCTGATGTCCTATGTACTGCAATACAAGTGGCGTTTCTTTCTGGTACTTTTTGTATCCTTTAAACGCGCTGACAAGCGTGGCGCTCGCCATGTCCTTACAGGTGCTGATTGACGACTTTATTGCGCCGCTCCTGCTGGAAGCAACCCCAGTCTTTGACGGACTGCTGCGATTTATCCTGCTTATGGCGGGTATCTGCCTGATTGGCGTCATATCCGGTTTTACGTATAACCGCATTATGGTTGTCATCTCACAGGGCGTGCTCAAAAAATCCGCGACGAGATGTTTTCACACATGCAGTCGCTCCCCATTAAGTATTTCGATACACATACTCACGGCGATATCATGAGCCATTATACAAACGATACCGACACACTGCGGCAGATGATATCACAGAGTATTCCGCAGATGTTTTCCGCCGTTATCACGATTGTGTCCGTGTTCTTTGCCATGCTGGTTACCAGCGTATGGCTCACACTTTTCGTCGTTGCATTCGTATTTTTGATGCTGTTTGTTACAAAGAAAATCGCCGGGAAAAGCGGCTCCTACTTTGTCAAGCAGCAGCAGTCGCTCGGTACAGTAAACGGTTATATTGAAGAAATGATTAACGGTCAGAAGGTCGTTAAGGTGTTCTGTCACGAGGAAAAGGCGGAGGAAGCGTTCGATAAGCTCAACGACGAGCTGTGTGAAAACGCCACAAACGCGAACAAATTCGCTAATATCCTGATGCCGATTATGGCAAACCCGGCAATATACAGTATGTATTGATTGCGATTATCGGCGGTGCGATGGCGATTAGCGGTGTCGGCGGGATGACGCTTGGTATGATTGCTTCATTTTTACAGCTTTCCAAAAGCTTTTCCCAGCCAATCAGTCAGATTTCCCAGCAGCTCAACATGGTCGTCATGGCGCTGGCAGGCGCAAAAGCGTATCTTTACGCTGATGGACGAGGAGCCGGAGGCGGACGACGGTTATGTGACACTGGTCGACGCACAGTATAAGGACGGCGTACTCGCAGAAGCGGACCACCATACGGGCCTGTGGGCTTGGAAGCACCCCGCATAAGGCGGACGGCACGATTACCTACACAGAGCTGAAGGGCGAGGTGCACTTACGACGTTGACTTCGGCTACGAGGAAAACAAACTTGTCCTACACAATATCACGCTGTACGCCCAGCAGGGCCAGAAGGTCGCCTTCGTTGGTGCAACCGGCGCAGGCAAGACAACGATTACAAACCTGATTAACCGGTTTTACGACCTTGCAGACGGCAAAATCCGCTATGACAATATCAATATTAACAAGATTAAAAAGAGCGATTTGCGCCGTTCACTTGGGATTGTGCTGCAGGATACGAACCTCTTTACCGGCACAGTATTGATAACATCCGGTACGGCAAGCTTGATGCGACAGAAGACGAAATTCGCCGCGCGGCAAAGCTCGCCAACGCGGACGGCTTCATTGAGCGGCTGCCGGACGGCTACAACACGATGATTGCCGGCGACGGCGGCAGACTCTCGCAGGGCAACGCCAGCTAATCTCTATTGCGCGCGCAGCGGTTGCCGACCCGCCCGTTATGATTTTAGACGAGGCGACGTCCTCAATCGATACACGGACCGAGGCAATTGTACAAAAAGGTATGGACGGCCTGATGCAGGGACGGACCGTATTCGTCATCGCGCACCGTCTCTCCACTGTACAAAACTCCGATGTTATCATGGTGTTGGAAAACGGCCGTATCATTGAGCGCGGCAGCCATGATAAGCTCATTGAAGAAAAGGGCAAGTATTACCAGCTCTATACGGGCGCATTTGAATTAGAATAAAGACGCAAAAAGACCGCTGGCAAGCTTAGCGCCGGCGGTCTTTCTTTATCTTATTTTCTTTTCAGAGCAGCAATTTCCGTAAGTGAATTCCATGTGTTGACACTGTTTCCTCTGCCTGAATATTTTTACATATCTCGCCTTGACAGCGCCGTTAGAGAAGTCATAAATTCCGATGCTTTCACCGTTTACCTTATCGGTTCCGCGCTGTGCGATTACCTCGTTCCACGTCTCGCCGTCCGCCGAAACCTCTATCTTAAAGGTATAGCTTCTCTCACTCCCCTTCCACGCCGAAATTCCGACCGCGTCAATTGTCTCCTCCCTGCCCATATCGAGTATAATCCACGCATCGTTTTCCGCGGCCCATCTCGATTCGGGGTCGATGTCGTTATCCGACACCTTTGCCGCGGGATGGCTTGCCTCTGGTTCGTCAGAGGCCGTATGGCCTATCACCTGCATCCGTTTATAGTCTCCCACATCCTTTAGTTCCGGCAGCACTGTTGTGTTATAGCTGTAAACTCTATATAGACCCGGATTGTCCGCATAGGATACCTTAATCTGTACCGGGTCGGCATACGTCGCGCCGTTTGTTACCTCTACCATTAAGCTCCCTGCGCTGCTCTTGCTGTGATAGCAGGAGCCGACGTATCATCGAAGCGGATGCTTCTTTCATATACGGTTTTTGGGGGTCAAAGTCTGCAAGATCCCCGCCGTCTTCTATTATCATATCAAGCACAGGCAACTCCTGTAATGTCCCGTCGGGAATTGTCCACTCGTCAAGTTTTTGTGTGGCAGCGAAAGCTCTGCACAAGGGTCGTCCGCGAGAATCATCTTGCATTCAACATAGTTTTCTTTGCCCGCCGTTCCTTTGAGATAAAGCTTCCGGATTCCAGCGTTTGATTCTGTCCCGAATAATTCGGCGACGTATCAAGCGGCTTTGCGTCCATAACGCCAAATTCATATCCTTCAATATCGGAATCAATCATAAATTTAAGCGTTACACCTCAGATGTGAGATACGCCGTATTTTTATCAGCAATCTTAATTTCAGCATTCATCGGCGTATGCATAAACCAGATAAATTCTCTGCCCTCTTGTTTAAATTCAATTTCATCGCGCACAATACCGCTCCGCCTGTCGTCGGAAAGCATATAACCGCGCCGCGCCTTATTGACCCATGCTGCATAGGCGGGCGTCATATCAAGCACAGAATAGGCGCCGCGCTCCTTTGAAACGAGCGTCTCAACCTCGGCAAAGTGGCCCAGCGTCTGCCCCTCCTTGCTGTCAGGGTCGATGACATATACGTTATGGCCTTCCGGCCGCAGCCTATAGTATGTATGCTTTTGAGCGCCCGAAATAACCGGGCATATTATAGTTGTCGCCGCCCAAATCCTGCGCCCAGCGCACGCCGCCCAAATCAAAGACAAACGTACCCGTATCAAGGTGGGAATGGTTTACTTCGGCTGCGCCGCCGTGATAGGAAAGCCACGCGCCGTTATCGTCCGTCCACGAATTCCGCATTGCGACGAACTCAACGCCGCGCAAGTATGTGTCCTTTGGCAAATAGAAGTCCGTTCCCTTAATAGAAGTATCATACCACAAAATATCATAAGCGGTCGGGCTGAACTTCCCTTTGCAAACTGGTTTAAGCGCACGTTCGTAACGCCGGGCAAATTATATTTATTTGACAGCCAAAAATACGTATTCGTGGTTTCGTGCGTCGTTGTTGAATCATGAAAAATTGTTCAAACCCGCGCCCCCGTCGCCCGCTATATTATAAAAAATTGAGTTTGAAAGGCCCGGCGTTTTGGAAAGGTTAAAGTCCGTCCCAAAGCAAGCCTCGAGCGTTGAGAGCATATTTACCGTATACGCCATCGTATACTCCCAATATACAATCCCTTCAAACCATGCACCGTCGGGGTAAAAGCTGTTCATCATAGCTTCCACATCACGAACCTGCATCGCAATCATATCGGAGCACATGTCCGGATACTGCTCGAATATCGCAACCGCTCCCATCAGGGTTCCGCCGTTGCACACAACGTTCCAGTTTGTCTCATTGCCGGGCGTCCACCACCCGTAAGACCCCTAAAGCGCCATAATAAGCGTCATTTGCCGGAACAAGGCCGTATTCATAGATTTTTTCTGCTAAAAACTTTTTCTGCTCGTCCGACCAGTAATCGTAAAGCCAGTCATACCCGATTGCAAACGCACAGGTCATTTCAGCAATGTCCAAAAAGTGCTGCGGGTTCCAGTCCGGGAAATTCCCCGCCGCCTCAAATATATCATATAGGCCTTCCGCATATTTTGCATCTTTGGTTAAAATATATGCCATAGCAAGCCTCTGCGTCCTCTGATATACGTCGCGGCAGGTAGAAAGAAGTCTGTAGCCGTCGGGGATATCGTAGGTGGGCATCGCCCGCAGCAGCAGCGTGTCAGCCTCCGCAATTATCTGATCGCCCCACTGCTTCACGTCGGCATCGTTTGCATAATTATAAACGACCCTGTCGTAAATTTCCTGATTTATCATAACGCGCGGATGCGTATCCTGATTGTATGTGTCAAAAAGTTCTTTAATTTGTTCCTTTGTTGGCCTATCATACAAAAGATAATTGTTAATCACGTCCGCATTTGCGTCTGTGATTGAAAACGCTTGATCGGAGATTACAATAATCCCTCTGTCGTTCCACGTCACGGTTTTCCCCAATATTTGCTCGCACAAAGCGCGCAGCAGGATAAACGTTCTGTCGTTTGTCGACCTCGCGGGAACGTCAAGCGTAAATTTGCTTCCGTCCGGCAAAATCATCTCTGTAGAATCGATGACAATTTTAGACTTACCGTCAATCGTAACCGTCTGCGTTTTCTCGTCCCAATCAACCTTTAACCCAAACGCCTCCGATACCGCACGAACAGGAATCAGCGTTCTTCCGTCTTCAACATATGCCGCTGCGTCGAGCGCATGCTTTTGTCGTCATAATGAATCCCATTTCCGCCGACAGAAAGCGCGACAACGCCCCGCAGCTGGCTTTGTGCGTTAATATTATTCATTATAATCTTTGACGTTTGATTTAGTACCGCCACATCTTCGACCTCCCGCGGCTCGACTCCTTCATACACCTTATAATTATCAATCATCATATTAGAGCCAATACTGTTTCCTGCGTTAAAGTAAAAGCGCAGCATTGAGATAGACGGTGCCTGTGAAAACCGATAACCTTCCTCTTTTTCTCTCCGTCCACATAAAGATCTAACGTATTTTTCAAAAAGTCACAAACAATTGCAATATTTGTCCACTTTCCCTTTTTCACTGTAACGCTTTTTCCGCTTTCAGACGTTATCGTGTTTCCTTCATATTTGAGCAAAATACCGGCGGCTTTGTTGTCGGCGTCTTTATATTGTATGTTACCCGTCGGGAAGGAGGAAGACGTAGTAACGTCAAACTCAAACACCATATACCGCGTCGGCTCGCCCAACTCCAAATCCCAGTGGTAGTCGCTCGCCGCGTCCAGCGTTTCACAGAGCAGATAGTGATTATTTTCCTTGTCGGAAGCAATTTCAAACTTATTTGTTTTCTGGTTGCCTCCCGGACGCATCCCCTTTGTCTCATAGCCGCCGGAATTATAGTGAATTTTTTTCTCCTACAGGGTCGTCTTCTTTAAACGACACCTCGGTTGGCGGCGGTGGAGTCGGCGCCGTCCCCGTAATCGTTGTCGGCTCGCCCGAAAGGAACATATTTTCAACGTACACAACAGTTCCGTCCGAAACCTTATTGCCCCAGCCCGTCGCCGTAAGCCTGATTTCTGTTATTTCATTAAAACCAACAGGCGTACGGTTTAATGTAAGTTCAGAATAATTGAACTGATACGTCTGCCACTTGCCCGGCTCTACCGTCAGCACCTTGCTGTAGTAATCCAGTCCATCGGTCGATGGGTTCTCGCTTCAATAAAAGCATGAGCGTCGCACTTTCGGCAGAAGTGCTGTCGACCAGCAGGGAAAAATTGATAACCGAATGATCCGAAATATCTTTCGGGAACTCTTTTATATAAAATTCCTTCGTATCATCCGTTTCCCATTTTGCAGAATATTTTGTCGTATTCACCTTTTTACTGTCGGCTGTAAAACCCGCATTGGTAATTGCAGATTTTTTAGAAGTATCCAAAAGATATGTCACACGCTCCGCCGCAAAGGCACCGAAATTCGGAAACATTGCCGCCGCCATACATAATACAGTAATCCACGCAATAATCTTCCTTTTACACATCACTTTTTCACGCCTTTCTGTAATAAATTTTACTGTAGTGCTCCGCTTACGACATCGCTGTAGATTGTTTTTACAATGCCGTTATCATTATAAATCATATACGCCCTGCCGTACCAAATCTCCCCGGCCGCGACATTGCCTTTTCTTACCGTAAACTGCCCTTTTTTTTTACCTGTAATTGAAACTGTTTTCAATACGCCCGCAGCATGAAGCGTAAGATCTGCGCGCGTTCCAAGCAAAATCCCCGTTTCGACAAGCGCATACTGCTCCGGCAGGTCACGTTCCGCAAAAAACGCAATCTTGTTTTCCTCTGCAATTGCCACAGGCGTTGCTCATGACAAGAATCGGCCTTTTTTGTCACAGCCTCGGTTTCCTCTACATAAACCGCCGAAACGGTTGTGTTTCCATTGGCATAAAAGCTATATTTTTCAGCATAGCTGACAACAGTTCCGCCGCGTTCCCAGTGCGAAAACTTCTTTCCGGGCTCCGCCTGTGCCGCAGCTGCCGTCACCATATCATTATAGCGGTATGTCCCGCTTCCGCTGCCGTGTTCCACAACGACCTCGTACGTTTCATTTGAGCGCGTATACTCGGATGAAAACACCGTGTGGCCGCTGACCTCGACCGCATCGCCCTCTTTCATTGATTGTATTATACCATTTTTCAGCCAACCTGTAAACTCATATCCCATTACATACGGCGCTGCAGGTACGACTGCACTCCCAGCCGTAAATTGGCTTGTAACAATTTGCTGGCTCCTTCCGTTTTTAAATACGACAAGCTTTCCGCTTTCATTGTCTGTGAAAATAGCCGTCAGGTTTGTATCGCTTCCTATTACAAAGTTATATGCCGCCTTCTCGCTAACAATTCTGCCGGTATCCGTCTGTATCCAGTACAGAAACGCCGCACCGTCAGCCGGCTGTGCCGTAAGTGAAACTTCGCTGCCCTGCGAAAGGCGTTTTGTCGCACCCGAGGACAAATTTTCTTCGCCTTCCGTTCCCACATTGTAAAGGATTCGTCCGCTGCCTGTCGCCGAAACCTCCATGCTGCACGTCTGCACGCGCTCCGGTTCCTGCGCTTTTTCGATTTGCAGCGTCGCATCCGCCGCAATCTGTATCGAATTGCTGCTGCTTACGCTTACATTATCAATGGTAAAGCCTGACGCTGGAAGAAGCGAACTCGCGTATACCGCAAGCGCGCACACCCCCTGTCGGCCTCGTGCTGTGCATTGGCCGTAATGTAAACGACACCTTTGCGTGCTGCCGGCCGCAATCGTCTCATAGGTGCTTGCCTCCGACGATACCGAAGCAGTGTCCGCACCACACAGGCCCATTGTAATTTCATAGTTGTTCTCGCTGCCGTACGGCGTCACGTCCGCACTTATGGTATATGTCTCTCCCGCCTTGCAGAATGCGCCGCCGCTGCCAAATAGATTGAGAAGCTTTATCCCTTCTCCCTCGCCAGCAATACCGTCTACACGCGCAGCGCTGTCCGTGATATTCACCGTACCCGCATAGCCGCCATATGGAACGTAATCCATACCTTCAGAAAAACCAACTGTCTCAAAGTCAAGCTTTGTATATTCCACGCCGCCGGAGGCGTCGCTGGTAAAAAGCAAAAAATGGAATCGTTCGGCGCATTATTTTTACATAATCCGTCACATCAACACTGTACGTACCGGCTCCGCTGAGCTGTATCTGTGCAATTGGTTTTCCGCCGAAGACCGCGTTTGTATCCATACTTTCATCGGCGTTTGAGCCGGGGGCTGTATGGTACGTCAGTATATCCGGATAGGCAAGTCCCGTTATGCCAAACACATTTAGTGTCTGCTTATCCGCATCCGTGACACGCAGCGTCAGCTCGGCTTTCTGTGTGTGCCGGTTTTCCCCGCCGGTATAGTGCAGATACACCTTACGAATATAGGCAGGCGCTCCGCTCCTGCTGACTGAAAGTCCTTCTGTTGAACTGAGCGGTCTATTACTGATTACCGCGCTTTGATCACAGCCCAATCCCACGTCCGAACCTCCTATGCGCTGGACGGAAGTAATATCGTCAATATACAGCGTCGCAGTATTATTTGCGCCATAGCCGGTCGGGCGCAGGAAGAACTGATTTGCGCCAGCCGTCACCATCCCTTGTGTAACAGCAAAATCATACGTATATTTTTTCCACTTTCCAATATCATCGGCAGTAACCGTATACGTTTGTATCTTTTCCTCAGGATAGGTGGGTGGCTGCTTCGTCGCCGCCAATGACGTGTTCGTCATAGAAAGCTGAAACTCCCGCTTTGTCCGCCTTCATCCAAAAGCCTACGCGGTAATTCTTCCCAACATCAGCGTCCGTCAGCGAACCCGTACCCACAATTTTATTGAAAAACATTCTATAGCCATTTCCATCCACCACAAACTTTAAGCTTTTATTTTTCCCTTCGCCAGCCGTACAATTTTCCTCCGACGAAACAACCACTCGATTCGTCCTGTCAAAACCGCCCGTATTCACTGCGTCTTCGGCTGTGTTTCCGATCGTCTGCTCCGCTTCCCAATCACAGCTATAGCGGTACGGCGTCTCCTTTTCGGTCGTTTCCTTCACGGTCAAGTCGTCAATATACATGTTGATGGGTTCGGCTGTGGTGTTATACTCAAACGCAGTAATAGAGAATAACGCAGGATTATAATAGTCGTTTGTATACGAGGAGGCGAGCATCGCCTCTTCAACTGTAATCGTATAGGTATGCTGCGTCCATTCTGTGGTAAGATTGCGTAATAAATTTTTATTAGCAGCGCTTTCGTAAAATTTTGTGGTATAGTCGCTGCCGCTTCCGACGGACATGAGCCCCATGCGGAAACCGTGGTTTACATTTTCGTTTTTGAGTGCATCCTGCTTTGCCCAGAAGGACACTTCGAACGTTCTCCCTAAATCAGCCTCTGTCAGATTGTGGTCAAACAAATTATAAAACTTAAACCGGGCATGCGTTACCGGCATACACAGCCACAGGCTCTTGCCGCCTCCCGTTGTGTGATCTGCCGTAACCTCCGGGCCGACAAGCTCTCCCTTTAGTGTAGCCGCGTTTCCGCCGCCAAAGCATAAGTCCGCCTTGCTATTTACCTCTGTATAAAAATCGTTGACCGCCCTCCAGCTATTAAGACCGTCAAAGGCAATTGTCTTTTCGTACGACGGGCGACCTCCTCCGCCGGCGCAATGTCGAACGCCACATCTCCCACTACGCTTCCCGTAACGGTAATGTCGTCGATATACGCGCAGACGATATCCGTGCCGCCGCTCGCCCTTGCTCCCATTTTATCAAGATTAAAATTAATCCATGAGGATATATTGTCCGGTGTAGCGTTATCGGGAATCTCGTTATCTGTCAGCGTAAAGCTATAGGTAAACTGCTGCCACTCGTTCGCCGTCGTATAATGCTGCGTCTTTATTTGAAGATTATCATTGGCGCCGCGTTTAAACAGAAGCGAGTTAAAAAAGCTTCCGGTCTTGTCCGACTTTAGCCAGTATGTTACAGTAAAGCGTTTCCCAATATCGGAGGCGGAAAGGCTCGCACAGTCTAATAGGTCAAACTTTAACCTATCGTAGCCGAACGCCGTGTTCATCATATAAGACGAGCCGCCCCCGTTGTATGATCCTCGTCTGATGAGATACCATGGCTGATAATATCGCCGCCCTGCTGAACAGCAAACGCTGCGCTGCCGTTATCAAAGTTTTCCGTCAGCTTTACGGTCTGTTCGTCCGACTCGGACTTCATTGCAAAAATCAGCGTGCCGTACGCGCCGCCTAAATCTTGTATAGAAGAAGCATACTCCGTAACATCAATCGTATGGCTTCCCATCCCGCTGACATGTATTACAGCAATCGGCCCGCCGCCGTACACTTTTGACGTGTCCGCACCGAAACCAAAGCGGTCGTTTGCCGGCGCATTCATATAATTGATTGTCCCAGCATTCCAAGCGGCCGCCTGCACCGGGTCTGCTACACCATAGACATATAGCTCACCATCGTGGTCATTCGTAATGTTAACGGTCACTTTCGCGCCCTGCGCGCCGGAGAAGCCGCCAAGAGGAAAACGCGCATAAACCTTTTTATAATTGCCTATGGAAACCGAAGGACAGCTTCCATTTACGAGCACTGTCCCGCTGCCCGCAAAGGATTCGCCGGCTTTCGGGCCGCTCTCTACATAGGCGGCGTTTTGGGGCGATTGCAAAACTGTCTCTGCAGGATGAAGGATGAGCGACGGCGCCAAAACTTTTACCTCCGTTATTTCCTCCGTAACAGTAACATCGTCTAAATACATTGGGTGATAATTGTCTGTCTGTCCCGTTGGCTCTGCCGTGATAGAAAGCGCCCGTTTGTCTAAACTGTTCCAGTATATCGGGTTATCTACCCGATATACAAGCGAATAGGTGTTCCATTTGTTCGCTTCTGTCATGATATTGCGCCGCGTCGCGTTCCAATCAATATTGTCCGGTTCACCAAATCTACTGCTCGTTTTCGTAAGCTCTGCCTTTACCTCTCTCGAAGTGGTGTCGTAAATGCTCATGCTGATATGGAATTTTCTCCCCAAGTCAGATGCGTCCAGCGCACTGCTTTTAATCAGATTCGGGAACGATACAATTGTATCAAACGGCATCCATGCAAAATATGCGTTATCATTTTTCGTCATATAGTCAAATTTGACGCTCCGGCTTCCCGCCCGCGGTATGGTTTTGCTCCGCGCTCGCCGCAGCGCTGACAAATTTACCAAAGTTGACGCCCGTAAGGCCGTCAGAGCCTGCGCTTTCAGGCTCAAAATTATAATCTGATATGACTTTTGTTTCGCTTACATTTTTCGCCCGCAGCACAAAAAGCCGGCTTCTCGTCGCCGAGACTTTTTACATACTCTGTAACGTCAAGCTGGTAGCTTCCCGCTCCGGTGAGAGTAATCTCACCAAGCAGTTCCCCTTGTGTAGAATTCGTAATATTTATCTCGTCAAGCGCGCGATTAGCATACACGAAAACGTGGTTCGCCGCGTCGTTTTCCACATCAAAGCGCAGCTGTGCCGTTGTGGACGTAGAACAGTCGGCGTTGTCAAAAACAAAAATATACGCCGTTGTCCGTGCTTTCCGTCTTTAAAGCGTCATGCCGGCGTCACCGGCAATTCTTGTCGCGGCTTCCTTTTGCTCGTGCACTGTCTCAAAGCGAAGGCTTTTTGCCTCTTTGAGGGCTGGCCGTTTTCAGCCGTAATCCCCGCCGGTACATGTACGGTGTAGGCGTATCCGCCTTGTAGGCCGCTGCATGTTAAAAAACCCATGTGGTGCCCCCATAGGAGGCCGTCCGAGCACAATCGGCGATTTCGCCGGTCACATCGTTTTGTATAGTGACCTTTTTGATTTCTTCTTCCGATATTGCGCCTGTGAATTTCAGCGTAATTTCCGTATTTGTAGGAACCTCCGCCGTGCCGCCCTTAATATCAATATACTCGCATTGGGGCGCGCCGCCTTTTGAGCCAGTAGTCGGCATAGTCAAACAGTGCGTCATATACATTTATACCGTAGTCTTTGTCTATGCCATAGCCGAGCGCATGTCCAAGCTCAGGGCACGAAAAGTTTAACAGCGGTACATCATAAATGCGGCAGTTATTCACCACCTCGGGGTAAAACGCATAATATGAGCCGTCGAGCATACTGCCGGTCGCATAGGTGGGCGCATGTCCCTCGCGTATGGTTTCCGCGCCGCCGCCACAGTTTGCATATACGAATTGGACGTTAGAAGGAATCGGCGTACCGTCGCTGTATGTCAGCCACGGCTGCGCCTCGCCGCCGTCAATAATCCCCAGCGTGTCGTCCTCAGTATCGCCGTTTTCGTATCTCGTTTCTCCGTGATGGCCTTCAAAATAGCGCGACTCTGCCAAGGTCTCCGGGTTTTTTCGCGCCAAGCCTTGTACAGAGCCCGCCCTTTGAATTGCCGTAAACGCCGAATTTGTCTAAGTCAAATTTGTACGTGTCCCTTTGCGCGTCAGCCAAATAACGTATTTTCCGTATCGCGGCCGTTTCTGCCTTAACGCCGCTGTATACATGTACCGAATAGGTGTAATTATCGCCTGTGATATGACCGGGCGCTGAATTCCCGTCAAAATATCCATAGTGGTCGTTTCGTGCCATCGGCACATATGCAAAATCGTATATTACGCCCGCATATCCGTTAAACAAAAACCCTGTCATATGCGGCCTTAGCGCATTCACCCAACCGCCGCCGCGCGATTCTGCACTTTCACTCAGCACCATAACAGGCACCTCCTGCTGCGGGTGCGTCGGATAAATAAGGTCCATGCGTAAATCCATATCAATCGGCGTGCCATCTGGCTTTACGCAGTCATAAATGGACGACGCGGTCACCTCGCTCACCTTTTGGTGGTGCCGTCGCTGTATTGGATTGTTTTGTTCCCATATACCGATTGAAAGTCATTGTTCCATACATTTACAATCATATCGAGAACGCCGTCGGCCCCGTGCTTGTCGATAGACCAGTAGTATTCATCCAGCGTTATATTATATCCGGACGGTACAATGTAAGCGGCCTTTTCTTTGTACGCCGCCCCGCCCAAATACATGCCGTAACTGTTTATTTTCGTCCTTATGCCCTGAATGCTCCAGTCCAAATCAGGGCTTACCGCCGCCGCTGCACCCCTTATAGTCCAGCACAACGACAATGTACCCCTTTTCGTTCACCATTTCATTCACAATCGTAAAATCGCTGTCTGTGCCGATTCTTTCTGTGTTCGTGTTGATGACATAAAGAATGATTGGTGTTTGGTCTGTAGTATTTCCATTGTGGTAGGTATAAATATCGACGGGGATACCAATGTATCCGTCGTCCGTAAGGGCCACGGGTATTGAAGCTTGTCCTCCAACCCCGCTATTGCTCCCCCTGCCCGTGTGTCCGCAGCTACAGGCAAGCTCATGCCTGATAATAATACAGTCAGGCACAAAACCACACATAAAATCCGTTTCATAAAAAGTTTATCCCCCTTTTTATAAAAATATATTTTTATAGGCTCCACGCGCCTAACCAAACAAATACACACCTGTGTTTATTTTAAAAAGCGAAAAAACCTTCATAGCCTCTGTCACATTTGCCTCCATCGCTTTTATCGCCGCCGCTTCAATATCGTGGAAAAACGTTTTGTCCGCAAGCGTCAGAACTGCTGTGCCGCCTGCCTTTGCCATGTAGGTATAATAATTTATTTTCCGTATTCCTATCGCAATGACCTTTTTGTAATCTTTTTGGCTGACGCCGCCCCGCCGTGCATCACAAGCAGGACGTCAACCTTGTTTTTAATTGTTTCAAGCCGTGCAAAATCCAGCTTTGGCTGCTTTACGTATAAGCCGTGCGCGGTGCCAAAGGCACACGCCAATGCGTCGATGCCGGTTTCCCGCGCGAATTTTTCCGCCTTTTCCGGGTCGGTATATACGCTCTCACCGCCGTCCGCGCCCGATTCCCGCGCACCCATTGAGCCGATTTCCGCTTCAACGGACGCACCGTACCGCCGCGCAAGCTCTACAGTAAGCGATGTATTCGCATAGTTTAATGCTTCCGCGCTTTCCGACCCATCATACATCACAGAGGTAAAGCCTAAATCAAGCCCTTTTTTTAATATAGTCGAGGTCCGTGCCATGGTCTAAATGCACACAAACAGGAACCGCCGCCCGATCAGCCATAAACAGCATAATTGGAGCAATTTCCTCCATTTTGCACAGGCCCATTTCCTCGTGTACTTGCGCATGCATAATAACCGGCTCGCGCAGCGTCTCCGCAGCGCCGATAACCGCCCGAAGGCTCGCCAGATTCGGCGTATTAAACGCTCCCACCGCACACTTTTTCGCCTCTGCTAATTTTAAGATTTCTTTTAAACTGACAAGCATTTTCTATTCCTCCAAAAATTCAAATGAGATATGATACACCTTTTCCTGTCCCGGCTCAATCGTCTCTAAAGTGCCTTTTTACGCATCACGTCGCGGCCGTCCGGTAAACAATTCCCCGGTTCCAGCCCCAGCACGTACTCGCACTCCCCCATCATCTTCCACTGTGTAAAAATAGTTCAGCTCATCCGTATCATATATTATTTTAACGCCTTTTTTATGCTATCGTTTAGCACCGATACGCAGGCCTTTCCGCGAAGCGTATGATAGTAGCACTTTTCCACATAACCACGCTGCGGCTTCTCCATTATAAGGCAGTCCTCTATCCCTTCTTGCGCGTGTTCGTCCCTTGCTGTAACCTCGCTTGAAGGAATTACGACCCTTGCGCGCTCCGACAAAAGCGGATATCCGATATTGCAATGGTAGAGCAGTTGAAGCGGGGAGGCGCAGCCGCCGATATTTTTAATCTTATCCGTCATATGCAGCTCATTTTTATCAAGCGGGCATACATATTCTCTCTCTAAAACCAATTGGTGTGAAAACAGCGCCGCGTCGCGTACAGTAAGACGAATATGAATTGCATTATTTTCGTAAAATAGCTGGAAGCGTTCGCATGGGGTATTTGAAATTGTTCCGTGTAAAGGCAGCGCCTCACCATTATCCGTACAAAGGCGTACCAACCGACATAAGCCCACAGGTCGTGAAAAACCCGGCTGTAAATGACTTTAAAAATCCCGTGCCGCAATTATCATAATAGCTTGGCGACACATACCCACAGGGGCAAAAGTAACCAAAGTTATCGCCTTTAGGCTGAGACGAAATATCGCCGCACCGGTCCAGTGAAACCTCAAAGGCAAGTCCCGCTTCGTTGCGCACAGATAAATCCGCATTCCGTCGGCCTTTCCGCCCGTTAGTCGCATCTCGGTCACGCTGTAAAGCTGTAGCTCGTGCCCTATGTATTTATTGTACATCTTATTCACATACCTTTGCACAGCAAAGGTTTCCTTTCTTTCGGAATTTGAGCCGATTTCAGCTTCGCTGAAATTGCCGGCAAGAGCCGGCAAAGGCTCAAAAACGAGACGTGAAAATTTCACGTTATTCCTCTCCTAAAATTTCTCTCATCATTGGATAGAGCTTTTTATACTTTGTAAATTTTTCTTTTGTATATTGCTGTATTTTTTCTGTTTGGCTCAAAGGTTTTCCTTTCTTTCACAAACAACGCTCTTGCCTCGTAAAGGTTTTTACATAATCCCAGTGCAGCCGCCAGAAGCATGCACGTCCCGCACGCTCCCGCCTCCGCCGCGTCAAGCCCTGTCACAGGGCGGCCTAAAATATCCGCTTTAATCTGTAGCCATTCGTCGGACGCCGCCGCCGCCAGTAGCAAAAAGCCATTTTGGATTTATTCCAAACCGTTCCAAATGCTCAATGTTCAACATCATCTCGTAGGTAACGCCCTCCATCAGCGCTTTATAAATATCATAATTGGTATGCTCTAACGTAAAGTCCGGCAATCACAGCCCTTGCATGGCTGTCCATATATGGCGTAGCAGCACCCGCAAAATAAGGCAAGACCAAAATATCCGTAGGTGTATCCTTTATTTTCCTGTTTAAGGTTTCATATACGCTTTCCGCGTTTTTCGCGGCAAGCTCACTTTCATATTTTGCAAAATTGTCCCTGTACCATTTGAGTACCGCGCCGCCCGTAAAAGAAAGCGCGTAGCAGACGTATGCGCCGTCAAAAACATACGGCACGACCGAGTATCCCTCGTAATAGAGCTGCGTGTTGTTTGGTATTGTATCAAAAACGGGCGTGATACACTCCGACCGTACCGGTTCCGTCAACCGCCTGCCCCTCTTCAAAACGCCCGCCCCGACCGCTGCCGCCACTTGGTCATGCGCACCGTTTACGATTACGACGTCGCCGTCAAACCCAAGCATTTCCTTTGCTTTTTGGCACAGAGGCCCAGCCGGTGTTCCGGCCGGAACCGGCTTAGACATGAGCGCCTGGTCAATATCAGCGGCAGCAAAATTTCATCGCTCCAGCATTTGCTTCGGATATCAAACGCCATCGTACGCGCCGCTAAGGAGTAGTCAATCTGTGCAGCTCCGGTGAGCATGTATATGATGTAATCCTCCATAAGCAAAATTCTCTTCGCCTTCTTATAGATTGCTGGGCAGTTGTCTTTTATCCACATTATTTTCGGAAGGCTGTACATCTGGTGCGGCTTAGTCCCGGAAACTGAATCAGCGCGTCTTCCCCCAACGCCGCAATCAGCCGTTTTGTCTGCTCTTTGCCCCTCGGGTCGGTATACAGCATTACACTATGAAGCGGCTGGTCCTTCTCGTCGAGCAGGACAAAGGACTCGCCCAAAGGTTGTGACGCCAATCGCCGCCAACTCCTTATACGTACGAGCCGTGTCCTTTATCACCGTGTAAACTGCCGATAGAACCGTCATAGCATCCATCTCATGTTCGCCGTTTACCCTTGAAGCGTCATATTTCTCTGTAAAAACGAGATAAAAACTCGCCCTCTTCATTATATACCACTAACTTACAGCCTGTTGTTCCTATGTCAAGTCCGCCTATTATCATCGCTTACCCCTCAATATCTACGACATCATACCCCAAATAGTACCGAAATGCTTCCTCTAAAATATGCTTCACATATCCGTTTGCGACCGTCGTATGATGCTTAAATCCGCCGCGCGCTAACTTTATAAGCTTGTTCTGCAAGCCGTCGATTCTGCGACACCGCCGCAGCCGAAAAACTCTTTTTCAATCATATCACTGGTAAATTCGCCCTCGCTGACGTATATCGTGATTTTACCGTTTTCCGTTTTACAATTAGAATAGGTCATCGGAAACGCCGCAATTCTTCCTTCATTCGTTCCCCATCCACACCCCGGGTCATCTTTTTCAAACATTTTGTGGGCGGTAACCGTACCTTTTTGCTGCATCAGCTTCTGTGCAGTAGAGCCACAGTGGAACAAAAATAACCTTGTCCGGGTCGTCGCCGTAATTGTTGTTCCAGTCAAGACATGCTGCGGGCCCTTGTGTCGCCAGAGATAACGCACGCATTGTAATTGCAGAGCACATATCAATTTCGCACGAAGCAGTGATTCCTCTGTCATTCAGCTCCGACAACAGCACGCACGGGCAAACCCGTAAATACGTCTCCATTTCGTTCCAGCAGCGGGCGCAATCGCGTCAAGATGGTATGCAGCGATATATTCATCAAGGACAACGCCGATTTTGCAAGCATGATTTTCTTATCGTCAGGAACATTTGTAAAATCAGCATAGGCTTCAAGAACAGACTTTTTTGGCAGTTACCGCTTCATCGTCGTCAGCCTTTCTGCGGACAAGCTCGAAAAGCTCCGGACAAGTCAAAGCTTTCGACATTGATCCCGTGGCGCTTGCATTGTAATTTCGTCAAAGCGAACCGTTTTAAAGGCCGTCGTTCTCGCGCCTATACAACCAATCGTAAAGCGTTTCATCCCTTTACCACACGGCAAATTCCGCAAAGTCGTGCAGATTTTGTGTAAATTTCTTCGAAAGCGGGTGCACAACATGCGGCGTCATTACCGTATAGGGGAACCTCATACTGCTCAAATACATCTGTAACAGAAAATTTTCCGCAGTAAGCATCCCTTCGGTGCTGAAAATCCAATTTCCCAATTTCGTCGGGATACGCCTGCATCAAAATTGGAACGCCGGCGTCCTGAAGGGCGGCAATCGCGCCGTTTTCATCCACAAAATCGGCATACACAGAATTATACCGTCATATTCGCCCTCATGTGATTTCAGCCATTTTGCATAAAGCCGCCCCCTCGTCACGTGTTTCCACTGCGCCGTAGCGCGTGGCCTCCTGATCCATCATAATGTAGTCATATCCGGCAGCAGTGACCGCGCTTACCATATCCACACGCGCCCCCTCAATCAGCTCCGCCGGCATAAAGCCGCGGTTTCCAAAAAATAATGCAAATTTCATCTTATCGCAACCTTTCTTTTAGTCAATCTCTATGATCGCCGACGTGTATGCCGCCGGGAATTTTATGGCGACACCGCCTTCTGTCTTGTGTGTTTCAACCGATAACTCCAAAGCGATATAAAAGCTTTGCCGCGCTGCACTCCAATGGAATTTCTATGCTTTACTATTTTCATTGAAGCACCATACCGCCATGCGGATACATTGTTTATATCGAAATGCAACGCATATAATGCCGTCGCCAATCTTCGGTATCCCCAAAGGATAAAAGGGGACAGCGTCCGTATATCGCTTCTTATTTGCTTATAAACCCGTATCCCCTCTTTTACAAGCGCAAAATTGGTCTCAGGCAGCGCTGTAATCGGTCCGCTGAGGCATATCCTTTGCAGCATAGCACTTGTCATAATGAAAGCAGTTTCTGTTTTTCCTGCTCTCTGCAAAAAGGATAGGCCCATACCCCGCCTGCTCCGGCAAAACGGCAGTCGGCGCGGCGGCGGCAAGATACGCAGTATCGCGAAAATCCTCCTGGTCCGACACAGACTACTATGGTGCCGCAAGCATGGCATAATCCATCCGCATACCGCCGCTGGAGCAGTTTTCTATAATTAGATCGGGGTATTTCTGTTTGATATCCTCAATCCAATTCAGATAGGCCCGATTGTGCGCCAGCAGTCCGTCGCCAAAGCTATCGGCATGATTTCCGTACCGCCCCCGCGTCAATGTTATAATCAAATTTGATATAGCCGACGCCATACTGCCAACAACCCGGTCAATAACCGCGCTGGCGGAATTGATATACCTTTTTTTTCTAAAATCGAATTGATACCTTCCCGATCGATTACCCTTTTCCCGTGGCGCATAAAAAAGCATTCGTCCTCAAACTGGCCTACAATCGGGCAGTTGATGCCCATTACCTCAATTTCAAGCCATATACCGGGGTCATCCCTTGCTTTTGATATAATCAAAAATGTTTTTTATTCCGTTTGGAAACCGTTTTCCTGCGGCTGCCATTCTCCAACCGAATCCCCACCATGTGCCGTCCGCACCAGCCCGCGTCCATGCAGTAATATTCACAGCCCGCCTCCGCGGCTTTGTCTATCACAGGAATCATTTTTCCTCGGTGGGATCTGCCCAAAGGCAGTGCATATAATCATTAAAAATAACAGGAAGCGCACTGTTCGGCCGGTTGTTTTCAAAAATTAATCTGCGGTAGTGCGTCATTTCACAAAGTGCATCGTCAAAGCAACCGCCGACCGAGACACAAGCCTTCACGCTTTCAAAGCTCGCCGGGCGCCAGCTCTTATACCATGCGTTTTCCTGCTCATTCGGCCCGCTGAGTTTAAGGTAAAGCATGTCTGCACTATCGCTGATTTCCCATTGCCATGAGCCATTATTTTCAATCTGCCACAACAATAAACCCGCTCTCGCTCAAAGCCGCCCCCCATTGGCAAATATTCCTTTGCCGACCATGTGCCTGTGTTTGATACGGCAATTCGTTTGCTTCCTATCAGATTCGTTTATTCAGGCCTTCAAATCCCACGGCGTGTACTCTCTCTCAGTTCACTTCTCGCCCATGAATGATGCGGAATCAATATTTTTAACCCCGTTTCATCAAAGGGCCCGTAGGAAAAAAGAAGAGACATATTCCAGCCCCACCGTTTCCTTTGAAATATTTGTAACAGTCGTCCACGACCGCAGCGCCGCAACGCCGGTATAAAACTGATAATGTACAACAGCGTCTATTTTCCGTCGCCAAGCAAAAACTCCAGCTTATTTCCGTATGTATTCTTATAGTAATTATGCTTTCTTGTACTTTAACGCTGTGCTTCCATAGCTTCCTGCATGCTTTGCGCCCTAAGTGGCCCGTGGGGTTTCACCACGACGTGAACGTCTGAAATCACACACCCGCTTAAATCCTTTCTTCTTGCCCATAGGTGCTGACGAGAAATGTTTCAGCGCCACATCGTTTGATTCTGTAACTTCGAACACTATAAACATATTATTTTGTGAAAAATCAAGTATCATTTTATCCCCCTCCTATTTTCTATCTTGACTTTACCATTTTCTTATGATATAAGTATAGTGAATAATATACAAAAACTGTAAAACGTACCGAAAGTTTGGATGTTTTATGTCTATGGATTTCGATTTGAAGCGGTTAGAAAATTTAATAGAAAATTTTTATGTTTTGACAGGGATGCGGATTGTTGTCTTTGACCAAAAACCAGATCGAGATTACTTCGTACCCAAAAAGTAATTTTCTGTTTTGCACCCACATGCGTAAAATCCGGATTTTCTTCAGGCATGTAATAAAAAGCGATCAATTCGCATTTGAAAAGTGCAGAAAAACCCAAAAATGTTTATATCTATCAGTGTCATGCGGGTTTAGTGGAGGCAATCACTCCCTATTGTGGAAGACAATATTATTATAGGCTATATCATGTTCGGTCAAATTGCAGACAAAAAAGAATAGGGAAGACATTGCAGAAAATCTTTCAAATATTTGTGCGCGCTACAACATTCCCTTTCCGCACGATAAAATGAAAAAGAATTAAATACAAAAGCAATAAGCAGCTCCTTGCAGCAGCAAATATTTTAGAAACCTGTATCAGCTATATTTTTGTAAAAAATCTTATTAAGCCATCAAGGGTTCAGCTTTTCAATTCCGTTGACAATTATATTTCGGAAAATATGAATCATAATCTCTCCGTAAAGTCTCTGTAGTCAATTTAATATCAGCCGCACACGCCTTTACGAGCCAATGAAGCCATATATAGACGGCGGTATCGCGCTGTATATTCGTAAAAGCGTCTTGAGAAAGCAAAGGAGCTTTTTAAAAACAACAGATCTGAGTATTGCTAAAATTTGTGACGATGTGGGATTTTCTGATTATAATTATTTTTAAGAGTGTTTAAAAAAAGCATTATGGGGTTTCACCTAAAAAATGAAAAAATTAAAAAAACACTCCGCCAGCACGGTTTGTGCGAACAGGAGTGTTTTTATGCAAAGAAAAATCTTTGTTATGCCATAAACATGGCATAAACCTGAAGAAACGCGGTGCGCCGACAGCGGTTTCTTCCAACGTCACACCCACGTGACGTTGCCAAAAGCGAAGATTTTGAGACTATTATTATTTATGGTCAACGGAAGCCATGTGGCAAATGAGGTCTACAACCTTGTTAGAATAACCCCACTCGTTGTCGTACCATGAAACAACCTTTACAAACGTATCCGTCAGAGCGATACCAGCTTTGCGTCGAACACAGACGTTCTCGACTCACCGAGGAAGTCAGAAGAAACAACCGCATCTTCCGTGTAACCGAGGATACCCTTCAGCTCGCCGTCAGCAGCCTTCTTCATCGCTGCACAAATTTCGTCGTACTTCGCCGGCTTCGCGAGGTTAACCGTCAGGTCAACAACAGAAACGTCCAGCGTCGGAACACGCATCGACATACCTGTCAGCTTGCCGTTCAGCTCCGGAATAACCTTACCAACCGCTTTTGCAGCGCCTGTCGAGGACGGAATGATGTTACCAGCAGCAGCGCGGCCGCCTCTCCAGTCCTTCTTGACGGACCGTCAACCGTCTTCTGCGTCGCAGTCGTCGCATGAACCGTCGTCATAAGACCGTCTGTGATACCAAAGTTATCGTGCAGAACCTTCGCAATCGGAGCCAAGCAGTTCGTTGTGCACGAAGCGTTGGAAACGAAGTTCATGTCTGTCGTGTACTTGTCCTGGTTTACGCCCATTACGAACATCGGCGTGTCGTCCTCGACGGAGCCGACATAACAACCTTCGCACCAGCGTCGATGTGGTCTGTGCCTTTTCCTTGTGAGAATACGCCCGTGGACTCAACAACGTACTCAGCGCCGCACTCTTTCCAGCCGATTTCCGACGGATTCATTGCAGCGTAAACCGCAATCTTCTTACCGTCAACGATCAAGTTTGTGCCGTCCGTGGATACTTCATGCTTAAACTGGCCGTGTACCGTGTCGTACTTTGCCATGTAAACCATGTAGTCCAGATCGATAAACGGATCGTTAATACCTACGATGTCAACCTTGCCGGTTTCGATTGCCGCGCGGAACACGAGTCTGCCGGATACGGCCAAAAACCATTGATACCAACTTTCAATTGCCATGATATAAAACCTCCTAAAATTATATTTTCCTTTGTGGTCACGCATAGTATTTTACAATATTTCTTCAATTTTACAAGTGTTTTTTGTTAAAATTTAATTATCTCCATTTAATTTTCGCCTTCGAGGAAAAACGCGCAAATTTTTGGTTGATTTGCAGGTTTCACTGTGCCGTTGCCCGTCTTCGACTTTGGCACTTTGCGATGGCGTCAACAACCTCGATTCCGTCCGTTACCTTGCCAAACGCCGCGTACTGCCCGTCTAAGTGCGGCGCGTCCGCGTGCATGATAAAAACTGGCTCGACGCAGAGTCGGGGTTCATGCTGCGCGCCATAGACAGCACGCCGCGCGTATGCTTCAAATCATTTTTCACGCCGTTTGCCAAAAACTCGCCCTTAATTTTCTTGTCCCGAGCTGCCCATCCCATTGCCAAGCTGGGTCGCCGCCCTGTATCATAAAACCGTCGATGATGCGGTGGAACGTCAGCCCGTCGTAGAATCCGTCTTTGACCAAGCCAACAAAATTTTCAACCGTAACGGTGCAACCTCCGGATAGAGCTCCGCTTTATTGTTCCTTTTCTGTTTCAAAACACTACAATTGTTTTTTCCATGTCCATTTCCTTTCTATTCCGTTTTATATCATTCACCAATATAGCGAATTTCATACATGCCGCTTCCGCCTGTGAAAAAAGAGCAATCCGCCATCCGCAGCCGCGGCGGCCTTTTTGCGTTTTACTGCCGCAGACGATTTCCCAACTGCCCGGTTTACGCCCGCGACCGCAATTTTATAGTTTGCTTTTTTCAGCTCAAACCGAATCCACTCACCGAAACCAGCCCCTGTGTTTTGCAAAATAGCCGCCCGGCCCGCAATCACCGCGCCGGCTGCCGTATCCGTTTCAATCAGCTCAACCGGCAGCGGCGGCGTATCCGGCACAGCGTCGCCAACCTGAAGCACATTTAAAACAAATCTTCTTTCCGCGCTGTTTTCGGCAGCAATACGTAA
>VOFG01000211.1_pt1 | contig 59619 bp, 65 predicted proteins | sample 5384171 | NCBI WGS metagenome assembly VOFG01 (sample SAMN12384726, study PRJNA508395) | human gut metagenome | isolation source: healthy gut F | host: Homo sapiens
TGTCAACCGCGGCTTTCTCAACGGCCCCGTCTGCCCGATCTACGGCTTCGGTGTGCTGATAGTGCTGCTGGTGCTCGAGCCCGTCAAGGATAATCTCGCGCTGCTGTTTTTCGGCAGCATGGTGCTCACCTCGGCGCTGGAGTTCTTCATCGGCTTTATCATGGAGCAGTTCTTCCATGACAAGTGGTGGGACTATTCCGAGAACCCTTCAACATCAAGGGCTATATCTGCCTTGAGTTCTCGCTCGTCTGGGGCGCGGCCTGCGTGCTCGTCGTCGATGTTATTCATCCGATGATCTTTAAGCTCATCTGCGCCATCCCCGAAAAGCTCAGCCTCTGGCTCATGGTCTTCTTCACCGCAGTGCTCATTTCCGACGCAGTCATCACGCTCTGGAACATGCTCAAGCTGCCGAAGCGTCTGCGCGCTATCGACGAGCTTGAAAAGGCCATGACCGCCGTGTCCCGACGCTATCGGCGAAAAGGTCTATGAGGGCGTGGAGCGCAGCAAGGAGCGCAGCGAAGCCTTCGATGAAAAGCACCCCGAGCTTGCCGAGCGCCGCAAGGAGGCCTTTGAGGATGTGCTCGAAAAGCGCAGTGAGATCAACCGCGAGGTCAAAAGCGCGTGAGGACGAGTGCCTTGAGGGCTCTGCGCGCGAAAGCCGAGCTTGAGGCGAAGCTCGAAGCGCTCAAGAAAGCCCAACATCATCTCGAACGTATCGCCATGGCCTACCCGAAGCTCTCCGAGGGCCGCCATTGGCCGTCAGATAGCCAAGATCGAGAGCGCCGCGCCCAGCGCAAAAACGGAGGCAAGCAGTGAGGCTCTATCTTCACGGACATGAATATAAATACGCCGTCGAGCAGATGCTGCTGACGATGTTTCCCGCTGAGCGCCCCGAATATCCCGACGGCAAGCCCGAGGGCGAGCGGCTGGAAATAAGCCTCAGCCATACCGCGCAGCGGACTACCGCCTGCTGTACCCTGCGCATAAACGGCGGCATATAGCAGCTTTGTCAGCCAGTCCGTGGAGAAGAGCATGAAGCTCATCGACCCGTTCGTCGCCGCGCTTTTCCGGGAAAAGGAGGTGCGCGCCACGGCGGCGGAGGTTCGCGCGCTGGGGCTGCGCGTGGTGTCCATCTACATGGGCGGCGGCACGCCCACAACGCTCTCCGCGCCTCAGCTGGACGCGCTGTGCGCCCTCCTCGCGGAGGAGTTCGACCTCTCCGCCCTGCGCGAATACACGGTCGAGGCCGGCCGCCCCGACACGATAACGGATGAAAAGCTCGCCGTGCTGCACCGCCATGGGGTCGACCGCATAAGCGTCAACCCGCAGACCATGTCCGACGCGGTGCTCGACGCGATCGGCCGCCGTCACACCGCCGCCGACATTGTGGACGCGCTGGGCAAGGTCCGCGCCGCGGGCGGCTTTGACGTGAACATGGACCTCATCGCGGGGCTGCCCTCGGACACGCCCGAGGGCTTCAATGAGACGCTCGCGCGCGTACTCGCCCTCGCGCCGGAGAACATCACCGTGCACACGCTGTCGCTGAAAAAGGGCTCGCGCATCACGCTGGAGGGCGCGGCGCTGCCCACGGCGGCGGAGGTCGCCGCGATGCTGGACGCGGCGCAGCGTCTCACCGCTGCGGGGTACTCGCCCTACTACCTCTACCGGCAGAAGTTCATGTCCGGCGGGTTTGAAAACGTCGGCTGGGCAAAGGGTGGCAGAACGAATCTCTACAACATATGTATAATGGAGGAGCTGTGCAGCATCCTCGCCATGGGCGGCGGAGGCTCGACAAAGCTCATCCGCCCCCGGCGGCGGGCGCAACATCCGGCATCGTCGCGCCGAAGTACCCGCTCGAATACATAAACAGTATAGAGAAAACCTGTGAGGACAAGAAAAAAATAAGCCGGCTTTTTTATCTGGCTTCTAACGAACCAAAGGAGGAATAAACCTTGGCATACAGTCTTGAGGAAATCAATTTCAGAACCGTCGCCGACCCGGAGGGCTTCGTGCGCGAGTGCGACGCGGAGTATCAGCGCAAGGTGAGCACCGCCGCCGAGCGCATCATCGAAAACCGCGCTCGCAGCCCCATCGTGCTGCTGTCCGGGCCATCCGGCTCAAGCAAGACCACGACCTCGATGAAGATCGCCGAGGAACTCAACCGCCGCGGCATCGGCACGCACTACATCGGCATGGACAATTACTTCAACACCATCGACCCCGCCACCGTGCCGCGCACGCCGGACGGCGAGATGGATCTGGAGTCGCCGCTGTGCCTGGACATAGCGCTTTTGAACATGCACTTTGACATGCTCTCCCGCGGCGAGCGCATATATGTGCCGAAGTACGAATTCTCGCGCAAGATGCGCATACAGGACCGTTCTCGTCCATAAAGCTCGGTGCGGACGAGGTCGTCATCTTCGAGGGCATCCATGCGCTCAACGACATCATCACCGACGCGCACCCGGAGGCGTTCAAGCTCTATATTTCCGCGCGCAGCAATGTGGAGTTCAAGGGCGAGGTCGTGTTCAAGGGGACGTGGTTCCGCCTCGTGCGCCGCACCGTGCGCGACTATCTGTTCCGCGGCTCCGACCCCGCCGAGACCATGTCCATGTGGGCGAACGTCCGCCGCGGCGAAAAGCTGTACATCTCCCCGTACAAGAACAAGGCGGACTATCAGTTCGACTCGTCCCTCCCGTATGAACCGGCGGTGTTCAACCGCACCGCGACGGAGCTGTTCCGCGCCGTGCCAGAGGGGATAGAGCGCTTTGACGAGCTGCGCTCCGTGCTCCCCGCGATCCAGCTCTTCGGCGACATAGATGAGAAGTATGTCGCGCCCGACGGGCTCCTGCGCGAGTTCATCGGCGGCGGCGTGTATGAGTATTGAATTTTTTCCCGCTTTTGCACATATAGTGATGAGAAGAGCAGGGCATTTTTGCCCCGCTCTTCTCTTTTTATCAAAACTCAGAATTGCCGCCTTATGAAACAAGCGCAATATATTTCAGCGCCTTTGTATTCTTTGCCGTCGCCTGTGCGCAGACCGCCGTTATGGTGGACGTCTGCGCGATCAAGTCTGCCGCTCTTGCGATGCTCGCTACCTCACTCGATATGGAGCGGAGGATACTGTTCGTTTCCTTCAGCTCGCAGTACAGCATATATTGATTGTTCTTTATCTCGTCGAGCTTATCAATGATCGTGTCAAGTCTGGCGATGATCAGATTTTGGCGCAGCTCAGCCTCATACAAGTTGTATGCTCCATCCGCGCCTTTTAAAGGCTCGTGCATCTGCCGGTTTCAAAATACTCATATATGCTGCACATCGCCACCATGTCACGATACTTGGGATGAACAACGTCCATGCTGTAGAGGGCTCTCAAGGTTTTCTCTACCTCTCCCAGAGATTTTTTTTCATTCTTGAAATACTGCTGTTATACACAGCGTCTATTTTCTCTCGGTGGAGTTTTTCGCCTCTTTACTTTTTCATTATATTCCTCAAGTTCCTTCTCGTAATCCGCTTGTCTTGCTGCCTTTTCTTCCTCATATCTAGGCAAAGCTTCTTTATACTGCATGAGGCTTTTTCTCATATTCTTCTTGTATTCTTTTTCTCTCTTTTTGCCGTGTACTAGGACTTAGGCTTTTGGCCTCCTTGAAAGCAGTAGGGCTATGCAAAACGAAATAATCGCAAAATCGATGCTAGGGCAGGACTTGATGATACGTAAAAAAGCGCTATTACACCCAGCACGCACCATCCAATCCCACCACCCCCGTACTTGTATAACTCTTTCCTTATCTTAGTCTCATCTTCGGGGAAGAAAGGGTTGGACGGCGGCTTTGGTGCCTCTACCTCTATCACCTGCGGTTTCAATATGTATCTTGCCGGGTCTTTCTCATACAACGGCATCAACTTCTCGTTCGCTGCGTCTATGCTTTTCTTCAGTCTATAAGCAGTACATTCCAGTTCTGCCGCTGTTTTCAGATAGCGTTCTAGATTCTTCGGGTCTTGAAAATCCACCATTTTATTACCCCCGCCTCTTTTGTAATACAAGTGATATGTATATGATAATCGTATTGTAGCATATAATGCAATTAACTGTCAATCTATAATAATATAGATTGTGAGGTGTTTTCATGAGCAAGGAACCTTTGGTTATCAAAAAGCGCGGCGAGGACGGGAACAGGATAATCAGCGTCCGCATAAGAGAAGAAACGCTGAAAGAGCTGGATAAGCTCGCCGCGGAGAGCAACTACTCCCGCAACGAGCTGATAAACATCATTTTGGATTACGGTGTTCATAACATTGAGATACAATAAACCGAGCGAGGGCAGATACCCTCGCTCGATCACATTTTTATAGTGTTCAGTCCATATACCGCTCTTCAAAGCAGCGCTCCGGCAGGCAGTCGGCAAGCCCGGTGAGTATGCTCTTGCTGCCGGTGGTGTAGTTCTCCTGCGGCGCGCTGAGATTTACCGGCACGTTCAGTTTCTTCTTGAACGACACGCGCACTGTCGTGCCGTATTCCGGGCGGCTCTCCAGCAGCAGCGTCCCTCCGTGACGCTCTGCGATGCCGCGTACGACCGTCAGCCCCAGCCCCGCGCCGACGCCGAGACCGCCGAGGTCGTACGAGTGGACATAGCGGTCAAACACCGAGTAGAGCGCGTCGCCCGCGATGCCGCAGCCGTTGTCGCTGACGGAGAGGATGACGCTCTCCGCCGTGTCGATGAGGTTGAGGCTGATGCGCGTGCAGTCTCTGGCGTGGGCAACGGAGTTTGATACCAGGTTCAGTATCAGCTGCTCGACAAGCGCGCTGTCCACCATGGCGTACATGCTCTGCGTCGTGCCGACGGTAATCTCCGGCTCCGGCAGGAAAAACTGCGTCCGCTCCGCAATACTGCGGCACAGCTCTGTTATGTCTGTCATTGACGGCGCGAAGCACAGCGCCCCGTCCAGTATGCTCTTCGCGGCGGAGATGTTCGCCACGGTGCGCGTGAGGCGGTAATAGCTCTGCGTGAGCGAGGCGATGCCCGTGCGCATCTCGGGGTCTCTGCCGTCCTCGGCGCGGCTGCGGCACATCTCCACCGACACGGACATTGTCATGAGCGTGTTGCGCAGGGAGTAGAGCAGCGCGTCGTTGAGCATGACGGGCTGCACAGACGGTGCCGTGATGAACATCACCTGCAGATTCTCCTGCTTTGACACGCGCACAAGGTAGCGCTGCGCGGCGATCACGGTGTCGGCAATGAAGTTGGATGCCTGCGCGCTGATAATATCCGGCTCAAACACCGTGTTCAGCTTTTTCCCGACGCAGTCCTCTCCCAGTATCGCCTTCGCGCTCGCGTTTGCGAACGCGATCTTGCCCGCCCGCGCGAGGACGAGCGCCTCCGACGTGAGGGCGAGTATATCCGATGAAACTTGGAACATAAGCGGCACTCCCTTATTCCTTTTTTATTGATTCTAACAAATCTCGACAAAATATACAATAGTCTCCCTATATTTTGGTCGAACGCACGCGAAATTTCGGCACTTTTTTGGTCAAAATAACCGGGGTGAAATATTGCATTTTGCTTATATTATATGTTAGAATTAGTACGTTAAATAAGGCACAAGTTTCCCCGAAAGGGAATTTGTATATATGCTTAGTTTATAATTTTTTAATGGAGGATATCACAAATGATCAAAGTTGGTATCAATGGTTTCGGCCGCATCGGTTCTCTCGCTTTCAGAGCAGCCATCAAGTCTGATGACATCGAAGTAGTTGCCATCAACGCTCCCGGCCATCCCGCTTCTCACATCGCTTACTGCGTAAAGTACGATACCGTTCACGGCCGCTTCGATGGCGAAGTCGTCGGCAACGACGAGGACAGCACTGTCACCGTTAACGGCAAGGTCGTCAAGGTTCTCTCCGACAAGTCCTACCGTGACGCCACCCTCATCCCCTGGGGCGAGCTGGGCGTTGACTACGTTCTCGAGTGCACCGGCGCTTACCTGACCAAGGAGAAGGCACAGGCTCACATCGATGCCGGCGCAAAGGTCGTCGTCATGTCCGGCCCCGCAAAGGACGACACCCCGATGTTCGTCTGCGGCGTCAACCTCGACAAGTACACCAAGGATATGCAGTTCGTTTCCAACGCCTCCTGCACCACCAACTGCCTTGCTCCTATGGCAAAGGTCATCAATGACAACTTCGGCATCGTCGAAGGCCTCATGACCACCGTTCACGCTTCCACCGCCACCCAGGCCATCGTTGACGGCTTCCCCAAGAAGAAGGATCTGCGCGGCGCACGTTCCGTTTACAACAACATCATCCCCGCTTCCACCGGCGCTGCAAAGGCAGTCGGCAAGGTCATCCCCGAGCTCAACGGCAAGCTCACCGGTATGTCCATGCGCGTTCCCACCCCCGATGTCTCCGTCGTTGACCTGACCGTCCGCCTCGAGAAGGCCGCCACCATGGACGATATCAAGGCCGCTATGAAGGCAGCTTCCGAAGGCTCTATGAAGGGCGTTCTGGAGTATGTTGATGATGAGGTCGTCTCCTCCGACTTCCGCACCGATCTGCACACCTCCATCTTCGACGCACAGGCCGGTATCTCCCTCAACGATCATTTCGTCAAGCTCGTCGCTTGGTACGACAATGAGTGGGGCTTCTCCAACAAGATGCTTGACCTCACCCGCCACATCGACTCCGTCCGCAACGCATAATTTCAACTGCTTTGCGAGCTGAAAGTGTATGTTTCCTCGGATTTGAGAACTTTTTCAGTAATTGTGGCAGACACAAGCTGTTGTGAAAGACTCATTCTGTTAGAGAAACTATACACCTGAGCCAAATCGTTATCACAATAACCTCTTCCTGCTTTTCATCTGGCAGGAGGAGGTTATTTTTATGTTTTCTATGGATTTTTTGGTGAAAGAGTTCCTATTTGACTGTAAGGTTCGTTCGTTATCTGAACAGACGATTTTGAACTATAAGAAGCAATTGGGGCACTTTGTAAGGTTCTTGGAAACCAACTGCCAAGTGACTAATATTGAGGACTTAAAGCCCTTGCACATTAAGCTCTTCATTCGCCATTATCAGGAGCGTCAGTGTAAGCCATCCTATGTCAATGACAATCTGAAAGCTGTGAAAACTCTCTGTGCCTATGCGCAAAGAGAGGGCTACATGGAGGAGCTTATAACCAAGAATATCAAGAATGTAAAAAGAGCCAAAAGTGCTGATACACACCTTCTCCCCGCTGAAATTTCCAAGATGATTAAATATTATGATTTTAAGAATTACACCGATGTCAGAAACAAAATGATACTTATGATCCTGTTTGACACTGGTATAAGGGTAAGCGAGCTTATGAACATGAGGCCTGACCAAATACAGGATGAGTATTTTGTTATCTATGGCAAGGGCAGAAAAGAAAGAGTAGTGCCCAAAAAATCCAATAGTGGCAAAGTTCATGTTTAAGTATATGGCAGCGAGGGAGAAGTATTTTTCTCACAGGAATGCAGAGGACTATGTGTTTCTCTCAAAGACTGGCCGCAAGCTGACAGAGGAGGCCATAAGAAAGATGATGATAGACTGCGCGAGAGCTGTAAAGGTAAATCCAAAAGTGCGCGTGTCGCCGCATACATGTCGGCACACCTTCGCACACCAACAGTTAAAGAACGGGCTTGACCTTTATAGTCTCAGCCGCCTGTTGGGACATGAGAGCGTAACAGTCACACAAAGATATTTGGAGAGCATGGAGGACAGTGAGATAATAAACAACGCTGCGAAAACAAGCGTTCTTGCGCACCTCTAATGCGCCGGTGAAAAAAATCCGTGAGCGGGACTTCGAGCAGCATAGGAGCGTTGGTTGACGCTTGCACATATCCATACATCTTTGAACATACCAGAAGAAAAAGAGAAGATGTTTTCACATCTCCCCTTCATCCTTATACATCTCCAATACATTTTTGGCATATCCCCGCATATTCTCTCTTATATCTTCTGGTTTTATAATTTCTGCTCCTTTGCCAAAAGAGAAGAGCCATCCATAAAATTCTCCTGTCGGCTTGATTTTTGCGGTGATTGTAAAATGGCTTTCGTCCTGCGGTATCATCATAACATCTTTGCCGAACTGATCTATAACTGCGTCTACAAGTCCATTTGCGAATTTTATTGTTATATCGCGCGGAGTTGATGGCTTCATTGAGAAAATTTTTTATATCGGGGCTGGCGATGTCCGACGATTTATATTTTTCTTTTCCCTCTCTCTTCTCACCCAAAACACGAACATTCTCCATCCTGTCAAAACGGAAAAATCTGAATTTGTTTTCCCCGTCCACATAGGCATAGAGATAATAATAGCCATTGAGCCACAACGTCGCAAAAGGGCTGACAATATAGATATTCTTTTTTGATGGATACACTTTCTGCTTTTCGCGGTCATAGTGAAAGAACTTATAAGTTATCTTTTTATCGTCTTTGATTGCCTGCTATATCTTCCCTGTGTCCCTGACTATGCTTTCATTCATACTGCGTATTCTGTCTACAACTGTTGCCTTTCCGCTGATCCGCAAGCTGCCAAGACGCTTTATTTTCCCTGTTAATTCATCTGCTTTCTTTTGGGTGATAAACTTGGAGGCCTGAACACTGTCAGCCAAGAGGCGCAAATCATCAGAAGTAAAGGGAGGATTTTTCAGCACATAAGCACCTGCGCCGCCGTTGAGCCGCTTATCAAAATCTATTTGCAGCCCAAACACTTCGCCCTGTATGGCGCTTATATCAGCATAAATCGTGTTTGTATGGACTTCAATGTTTTTAGAGAGATAGTAATCTCTTATTTCTTTTGGTGTAATGCTGCCCCTGTCTGCGTGGGTTATGAAATACTGATAGAGCAAAAACCATCTTTCGCCCTGTGAATAAATCGAATTACTTTTGGGCACAAAAACACCTTCTTTTCAAGTTGGACTATTAACACTAACTATTCTGGTGTTAATGGTTCAACTTGATTTTATCATACCAGAAGAGAAGAAAAAAGAGCACATTTCAGTGAAACACTGTTGTTTTCCAAAAAAGTGTGTGATATAATAACACTGCCACACAATTCTATATTGAGACAACGACAAGGATGTGTTTTTACTTCGGTAAAAACGCACCCTCCATTTTGGCATCCTTGTGATTGTCTTAATGAATTGTGTGGCAACAAGTGAGGCTCTGCGTTTTTCGTGTGTAGTCTCATTTGAGGCTACACACTTTTTTATTTTATGGAGGTAGAAGAGATGAGGAAATCAATATCCCTATTGTTAGTGCTATGTATGGTGTTTGCATTGTGCGGATGTGGTGATGGAAACGGCGATCCTGAGCAATTATACAAATTAGGTGAGGGCTTTGTTGTAGAAGATTTTGAATATCTTGGCACTGGAAACAATGGAACTATTCACTTTCGGTTAAAGTTAAGAAACAAAACAGATAAAGACCTCGCGGAATATTTCTTTGAAGTCCAAGCGCTTGATGAAAATAAAGATATAATTGCCAATCAGCTGCAATCCGGACGAAACATATTGGCTGGTGAGGCAGCATGGGTAGATGCAATTTTTCTAAAAAGCCAATATACAGATTTCCCATCATATATAAGGGTCATAGGGGTCTATATCAACTTTCCTAATAATAACAACCTCGAGGAGATCGTCGAATTCCCACTCAACGACAGTAACAATTGATGAACTACCACTTTGTAAATAGAAAATGTCACATTTTATTTTGGAGGAAAAGAAAATGGAGAAACCTTGGAATTTTCATGGGTACATAGCACTCCCTCTTGAGCAGCTTGGAAGAAAAGATATAGGACAAACATTCTATACAGCAGATGAAATAGAGGCTGGGGATTTTGTTGATGCTATGGCGTCGCTGCTCTCTATCAGAGACATAAAATGCAGTAGTTTTTCATCAAAATGCGATGTTTTTAAGGATAAGCCCGCCTCAGAAATAGAAGAGGCAGATGCCAAAGATCTTTATTCAGAATTTTTAGGATTATACAGGAGTAAGAAAACAGAGAAATGAAAAGAATAAGTGCTATATTATTAGTGTTATCTATTATGTTTGCCTTGTGTGGGTGTGGGAGCAGAGCACTGACTGATGCAGAAAAGAAGCAATATACGAGGAGATTAAACAGCAGAAAGAAGTTGCCTCTACAAGTGAAGAGGAATATGACATAATAGTTGAGGACTGTGCATTTGCTTGGGAAGCTTCCAATTATATAGCAATCAAACCTCGCGTACATAATTGTACAGAAAATGATGCGTCATATTTGTCGCTTAATTGCGAACTTATCGATAAGGCAGGCAAGACAATAAGAGTTACCACATGTGACACAGGTGGATTGGCGGCAGGAGCAAATGAGTGGGTTGGTGGAATTATAGAAATTCCAAAAGATGAAATAGATGATCTCGCCGAAATCAAATTCAGCGGAGGGAATTTTAATATTTCGAAAGATGGAATGAATTTCAATCAGGTTGTGAGATTTGCGGAAACTTCATTTTCAAAAGAGTATGTTATCGGTGAATAAGTTTTAAAGAAGAATGAATAGCATATCTACGTCAAGGAAAAAAGTTGAGGGACGCTGACCGCGTCCCTCTTTTCACATCGAAAATTCCTCGAATTTTCGCACTAAACTGCGCGAACATTTTGGCTAACATCGCAGATTACGACACGAATCGTCGCACCCCTCACTCTTCTGCACCGAGATCGTCCCTTATTATATCCATCGCCTCGTCGAGCAGGGCCTCGGTGTGCGTCGCCATATAGCTCGTGCGCAGCAGGCACTCCGTCGGCTCCGTTGCCGGGGGCAGCACGGGGTTGACATACACTCCGGCCTCATACAGCTCCTTCGCCTTTCTCAGCGTGTTTTCCGCTTGATAGGTGTATATCGGAATGATCGGCGTGAGCGATTCGCGGATGCGCAGACCGCGCTTTTTCAGTCCGTCCCTCGCGTAGCGCGAGAGCGAAGAAGCCGCTCGGGCAGCTCCGGATGCGCCTCGATATACCGCAGGGCGGCCAGCGCGGTCGCGCAGGCGCTGGGCGGGATGGAGGCGGAGAAAATGAACGGCCTTGAATTATGGCGCACATAGTCGCACACCAATTCGCTCGCGGCCATATATCCGCCGAGACTGGCGAGGGACTTGGAGAACGTGCCCATGATTATATCCACCTCATCGTCAAGCCCGAAGTAGCTCGCGGTGCCGCTGCCGCCTTCGCCGATGACACCCAGTCCGTGCGCGTCGTCCACCATCACCCGCGCGCCGTACTTCTTCGCGAGCGCGACGATCTCCGGCAGCTTTGCAATATCGCCGCCCATGGAGAACACGCCGTCCGTCACGATCAGCGCGCCGCTCTGCTCCGGCACACGCTGAAGCTGAGCCTCAAGATCGGCCATGTCCGCGTGCTTATAGCGCAGCATCTTCCCGTAGGACAGCTTGCAGCCGTCATATATGCTGGCGTGGTTCTCGCGGTCGCATATCACATAGTCATTTCGCCCGACTATGGCGCTGATTATGCCGAGATTGGACTGAAACCCTGTCGAGAATGTGACCGCGCCCTCCTTGTGCACAAAGCGCGCCAGCTCCGCTTCAAGCTCAAGATGCATTTCAAGCGTGCCGTTGAGAAAGCGCGAGCCGGAGCAGCCGGTGCCATACCGCTCAAACGCCTTTATGCCCGCCTCAACGACCTCCGGATTCGTCGTCAGACCGAGGTAGTTGTTCGAGCCGAGCATTATGCGCCGCTTGCCCTCCATGATCACTTCGACATCCTGCCGCGACTCAAGCGCGTGGAAATATGGATATATGCCCGCCTCTCTGTATGTTTTCGCAAGTGTAAAGTTTTCGCACTTTGTGAAAATATCCATCGTTCGCATTTCCTTTCGATATGCTCAAAAATTTTTGAATAAAATTTTTGAAGTATTATTTGCATGATAACCGAACGTCTGGGATTTGTCAATATACTTTTTCACATTTAATGTATAACCCGCCCCGCACCGCCAGGCACGCAGAAAACCACCGTTAAATTTAAGCGGTGGTTTTCTTGTTGGATGTATCGGAAATGAACAGGTGACGTGCCGCGAATATAAATCCCCCGTCCTATTGGACGGGGAATCCTCCTTGGGGAGAAGGAGGGAGAATTAAAGAAGTAAGCGGATCAGTTGAACTTGCCGAGAGTCTCGACGCATTCTGCCATAACGCCCTCGATAGCGTCCTTAACGGATACGACGCTGTCGACTAGGCCGACGCTCTGACCGACGCAGATGTAAGCCTTGTTGCTCACATCACCGTTCTCGAAGAACATCTTGCGAACCTCGCCGCCGTTGATGTCGGGCTGGACCTCTGCAAAGGGCTTGCCTTCCTTCTCGCGGGCAACGACGCTCTCGGTCATCGCGGTCTTGTAGGCGCGGGTGGTGTTTTTGTAGCTGCGGAGCATAAGAATGGTGTCCATCTCGGAAGCGCTGGAAGCGATCTGCTCCTTGACGCAGTCGAGGACCGGGCACTCCTCGGACAGCAGGAAGCGGGTGCCCATGTACACGCCTTCGGCGCCGAGCATGAGCGCGGCTGCCATCTGGCGGCCGGTGCTGACGCCGCCCGCGGTGACAACGGGAACCTTGAGGTTCTTTATCATTGCGGGAGTCAGGACCATGGAGCCGATGTCGTTCTCGCCCGGGTGGCCGGCGCACTCAAAGCCGTCGGCGACGACCATGTCGCAGCCGGCGCCTTGAGCCTTAAGAGCATGCTTTACGATGGTGCACTTGTGCATCCAGAAGCCGATCTCCTTGATGGCTGCGATGCGTTCGGGAGAAGGAATACGGCCGGCAGTTTCGATTATCTTGACGCCCTCTTCCTTGCAGACGCGGATATAGCCGTCAAAGTCAGGCTCGAAGGACGCAGGCAGGAAGGTGATGTTGACTGCGAAGGGCTTGTCGGTGATGGACTTGACCTTCTTGATCTCAGCTCTGAGATCCTCTGCGGTGAAGAAGGTGGAGGAGGACAGAACGCCCAGACCACCGGCTTCGGAAACCGCGGCGACCAGTTCAGCCTTGGATATCCACTGCATGCAGGCAGCGATTATCGGGTACTTGATACCGAGCTTCTCGGTTACAAACGTTTTGATCTCTTTCATTGCAAAAACCTCCGTTTAAGCGATCAAGTTGATTGTGTTTTACTATGCTTCAGTTATCCGTTAGTAGGGGAAAACCTTGAGCAGGATCGGGTAGGCGATGCAGAGGTAGCAGACCATTGTCCAAACCATCAGCAGGGCGCCGTACTTGATCTGGAAGCCAACGCGGGTCCAGCCTGCACCGGAAGCAAGACCGGCAGCGGGGCAAGAGCTGGGCAGTGCGTATGCACTGTTGCAGCCTGCGGCGATGAGCAGAGCGACTGCAATGGGGTTGAGACCTGCGACTGCCGCTGCGATAGGCATGATAACTGCGTACATGGAGGAAGTCAGGGTGTTGGAAACGCAGTTGGTCATGATGTTGATGAAGAGGATAACGATGATAACGAACACGGTCGGGGAGACGCCGGACATGATCGGAGTGAGGGAGTTGGTGAGCCACTGAGTGATGCCGCACTCTTCAAGACCGAAGATGTAAGCGGTACCCATAACGGCAGTCATCATGAACACGCTGCCCCAGGGGATACGACGGCAGCAATCCTTGTAGTCAAGCATGGGCTTGTCTTCGTACTTGATCATGCAGAGGACGGCGCAGGCGACCATCGGAGGAATACCGGAGCCGAGAGAGGCCATCCAAGAACCTATAGCTGCGCAGCCGGGGATCATCTTGATAAGGGAGGGGAAGCACCAGATGATGATAACGATGCCGTAGACGATGAGAATGGTCCACTCCTGCTTGCTCATGGGCTTAAGGGTAGCCTTGAGAGCGTCGATGTCGAGGTTAGCCATCTTCTTGACGTCGGGCTTGATGATGAAGCGGAAGATGAGGATCCAGCCGAGGAACACGAAGATACCCATGAAGATGAATATCAGAGAGAACTGACCGTAGGTGACCTCGACGCCGTAGTCGTTAAGAATGTTGGTGAAGATCGCGGGGATAAGAACGTGGGAGATAGGAGTGAATGCCATTGCGCCCTGAGCCATCCAGAAGATACCGATCATAGTGGTCTCAACAAGACGTTCGCCCTTCTTGTAGCCGGTCATGTTGAACATTTCCTCGGCGATAGCCATGAACAGAACGCAGATAGCGGAGGAGGTGGAAACAAGACCCATGAGAAGAACTGCGAGGAAGAACATTATCATAATGCGCCAGGGCTTGCCGCGGTTGCCCTTGGCAGTGACGAAGGCGAGTGCGAAGCGGCGGGTAAGGCCGGTCTCGCTCATGACCATGTTCAGCATGAACGCGCAGACGAGGAACGGAACCATAACGTTGCCCCAAGTCTTTGCGAAGAGGTTGGTGCCGGAGCAGACGCCGGTCAGCCCGACGACGCCGACGAACAACAGAGAAGGCCAGCCTATGTCGACCTTTATCCACAGGTAGAGGGTCGCGATGAATATACCGGCAACGCCCATGCCGGCGCGGGTAATGGGTTCGGGCGCGGGAAGAATGAACTGGAAGAGAGCATATATGGCAACGACAATAGCCATATCTATGTACCAGCTCTTCTGAGTCTTGGTCTTGGTCATTTTTCTTTTCTCCTTTATTAAATCCGGATAACCGGTTTTAACTTACTGCTTGCGGAACATGGAAGACCACTCGGCTTCCTTTTCGTCTATCTTTTCCTTGCTCCAGCCGTACTTCTCGAGCACCTCGTAGTTGTTCTCGCCGAGATCCGCTGCGCGCTTCATCTCAACAGGAGTCTTGGAGTACTGGATCCACGGACCTCTGCACTTGTAGGTGCGGTGCTCCTTGTAGCTGGGCGGAAGCTCTATCTCGGTCAGGCAGCCTCTGTCCCACATGGCGGGATCGTGTGCCACCTCGTTGACGGAGCGGATCTTGCAGCAGGCAACGCCGGCCTTGTCGAGAATGGCGATCGCTTCCTCGATGGTGTCGAAGGAGCTGAGCCAGCCCTGAAGTATCGCTTCAAGATCCTTGATGTTTGCCGCACGGCTGCCGATGCTGAGGAAGCGGTCGTCCTCCAGAAGCTCGGGCTTGCCGATAGCGCTGCAGAGCTTGCTCCACTGACCTGCGCTGAACGCGGCGATAATGACGCTGTCGCCCTTGTCGCTGCGGTAGATGCCGTAAGGAGCGAGAGTGTTGTGGTGGCGGCCTGCGCGGGTCGGCTTGAGGTCGAGTGGCGGCGCCTTCCATCGGGGTCATGATGCTTATCAGACCGTCGAGCAGGGAGATGTCGATGAACTGACCCTCACCTGTGTTCTTCTTATAATACAGCGCGGTGACAATAGCGCCGTAAGCGTTGAACGCGCCGACATAGTCGCCGATGGTGACGCCGCTCTTGACGGGGTCGCCGTTGGGATCGCCCTGCATATCCATGAAACCGCTCATGCCCTGAGCGATAACGTCAAAAGCCGGGACGCCAGGCATTTGCGCCGGTCTGCCCACAGGCGGAAACGGAGCAGTAAATGACCTCGGGGTTGATCTGCTTGACGGCTTCATAGTCCAGACCGAATTTCTTCATCTGACCGGGCTTGAAGGACTCGACGACGACGTCTGCGTCTTTTATCATCGCCTTGATTATCTCCTGAGCCTCGGGGTCCTTCATGGACAGCTCAACGGACTTTTTGCCGCGGTTGTACCAGTTGAAGTTCAGGGATTTTCCCTCCAGACGCGGAACGTTTCCGCGGGAGTCGTCACCGGCAACGGGACGCTCGATCTTAATGACCTCGGCACCCATGTCGGCGAGCATGGCGGTGCAGCAAGGACCCGCGACGTTGTTCGTAAAGTCGACAACGCGAATTCCTTCCAAAACTTTTTGCATTGCTATTCTCCTTTTTATAAAAATATAAATTAGGAAACTTTTTATGTGATATGTGCGGTTGAGGGTGTGTAGGATATCTGTATTGTTCAAGGGTTCAGCCCTTGCTTTTTTTTATCTCGGCTATTACGGCCGGGACAAGGGTCTTGAAGTCTGCCACTGCGCCGTAGTGGGATATATCGAAGATAGGCGCGGTGGAGGACTTGTTGATGCTGACGATGCGCTCGGAATCGCGCATGCCTATCTGGTACTGCACAGAGCCGGATATTGCGGCGTTGATTATCAGCTTGGGCTTCACCGTGGTGCCGGACTGGCCGATCTGCTTGGAATGGGGCAGCATACCAGCGTCAACAAGCGGACGGGAGGATGCCAGCTCGCCTCCGAGAAGCTCTGCGAGCTCTCTCAGCGATGTCAGCTCCGTTTCGTCTTTGACGCCGCGTCCGCCGCTGACGATAACCTCCGCCTGACCTATGGGAGTGCCGGTAACGACCTTTTCCTCGACGGAGAGTACCTCATATGCTTCGTCGCGTTCAACCGCGACCTTCTCGGTGATGACTTTGCCGCTACGGCTGTAATCAGGCTCCAGCGGGGTGAATATCTTCTGACGGACGGTCGCCATCTGCGGCCGCTCCTCAAGAATGACTATGTGAGCGAGAATGTGTCCGCCGTATGCGGGAGTGGTCTGGTAGAAAACGCCGTCCTCGTCATAGCCAAGGTCGATAGCGTCCGCCGTCAGACCGGTGTGCAGGTCGTTCATGAGCCGGGGTGCGAGGTCACGGCCAAGCTCCGTTGCTCCGTAGAGCAGGATCGAGGGCTTGTATTTCTTCGCAAGCTGGCTGAGAGCCTGCTGGTAGGGTCTTGCGGAATACTCGGCAAGTGCCTCGTCCTCCGCCAGTATTACCTCGTCCGCGCCGCGTGCGATAAGCTCGGGGCAAGCCCGGCGACGTTCGCGCCCAGCAGGACGGCAGTGATGTTCTCGCCGTTGTGTGCCTTAAGCTCCTGAGCCTTGGCAAGCAGCTCGAACACAACGGGCTTTACGGCTCCGTTCTCATGCTCGGCAAATATCCAGATGCCGCTGAACTGTTCGTTTTTCATGTCTGCCTCCTTTTCTCAGATAAGGCGCTCGTTTTCGAGCATATCGACAAGCTGTGCCGCCATTTCTTCAACGCTGCCGGTGAAGTAAACGGTATCGGTGCCGCGCTTCTCAGGCTCAAAAGACCTTCTTGGTGGAGGGGGAGCCGGGCATACCGGTCTCGTTGGTGTCGGCGTCAATATCTGCCGCCGCCCATACGGTGATGGGCTTGCGGTTTGCCTTCATGATGTTGGGCAGAGTCGGGTAGCGCGGAGTATTTATCTCCTTGCATATGGTAACAAGCGCGGGGAGCTTTGCACGGACGCGCTCGCTGCGGCTTTCAAGAGCTCTGGTGCATACCACCCAGCCGTCCTGTATGTCTACGGAGTCGGCAAGAGTTATCTGCGGGATGTTCAGGAAGGACGCGGTCGCGGGACCGGTCTGGGCGGTGTCGCCGTCAATGGCGTGACGGCCGAACAGCAGCAGATCGTAGTCGCCGATCTTCTCGGCTGCCTTTGCAAGAGTGTAGCTCGTTGCACGGGTGTCGGCACCGCCGAAAGCGCGGTCAGAGAGAAGATAGGCTTCATCGCAGCCGAGTGCCAGCGCCTTTTTTCAGTACTTCCTTGGCCTGCGGGGGACCCATCGTAACGGCGCAGACAGTCGCGCCGTACTTCTCCTTGAGCTGCACCGCAGCCTCAACTGCGTTTGCGTCGAGGGGATTTATCGTGGTCTGGACGCCGTCGCGCTTGAGATTGCCGGTTTTCGGGTCAAGCTTTACGTCATCGGTGTCGGGTACCTGCTTAACAAATACAAGAATTTTCATGGTTCTTCCGTCTCCGTTTATCAGGTGTAAATAATATCTCCGGAAATTATCTTGCGCTGGATCTGGTTGGTCCCCTCAAAGATCTGGTATATCTTTGCGTCGCGGAAACGCTTCTCGACCGGGTAGTCACGGCAGTAGCCGTAGCCGCCGAGGATCTGTACGGCATCGGTGCAGACCTGCATGCCTGCGTCGGAAGCAAACACCTTTGCAGCGGAGGCAAGGCGGGTGTCGGTAATGCCGGCATCTGCGCACTTGCAGGCGTGCCATACCATCTGGCGTGCCGCTTCAAGCTTGATGTACATATCGGCCAGCATGAAGGAAATGCCCTGGTTCTTGCAGATGGGCTTGCCGAAGGTCTCGCGGGTCTTGGAGTATTCGACCGCGCACTCATATGCGTACTGAGCGTTGCCGACAGCACCTGCGCCGGAGGTCGGACGGGTGTAGCCGAGGGACTTCTTGACGACCTCCATGCCCTGACCCTCGCCGCCGATCATGTTCTTGAGCGGTATACGTACGTCCTCGAAGATAACATCGTTGGTGCAGGAGGTACGGTAGCCGAGCTTGTCCTCGTGCTTGCCGATGGAGATACCCGGAGTGTCACGCGGGACAAGGAAGCAGGAGATGCCCTTCGCGCGCAGGGAAGGATCCTTGGTCGCGAACAGAGTGTACATGTCGGCGACCTCGCCGTTGGAGATGAAGCCCTTGGTGCCGTTGATAATAACGCTGTCGCCGTCAACGACATATGTGGTACGGATAGCCGCGGAGTCGGAGCCGGCGTTCGGCTCGGTCAGAGTGAAGGACATTGCGCCGCCCTGGGTCAGGATATCTGCCGCGAGCTTCCAGTGGTATTCGGTACCTGCGACCTTTATGGGGACGATACCCATGTATGCACCTGCAACTGTGCCGGAGAAGCCTGCGTCGCCGCGGGCGAGCTCTTCCTTGATGAGGGAGTAGGTGAATATGTCGCCGCCGGCTCCGCCGTATTTCTCAGGGAGGGTGAAGGTCGTCAGACCAAGGTCACAGGCTTCCTTGTAAAGCTCGGTCGGAAACTCGCCCGTTATGTCGCATTCCTTGCAGACGGGAATGATGCGCTCATCTGCAAACTGGCGGACCATCTGCTGGATCTCTCTCTGTTCATCGGTAAGAAGATGATAATAGTTCTGCATATTTTCCTCCTTGGATATATATTTACGGCGAATATCGCCGGGTTTAACAAATTCAGGTGCGGAGATCAATTAATTCTCCTGATTGACCGAACCGTGCGCGCTCCATGCTCCTGTACGGCGCTGGGCAGCAGGCCGTCAGCGCATGCTGAGCTTTAACCGCCGCCCCAAAGCCCGGACTTATCAAGGCTTTGGGAGCGCGGCAGCATTTTGAGGGGATTCAAATGCTTAGTGAGGCAAGAAAATGTTTTAGTACGGGAACAGCTTCATGAGTATGGGGTACGCGAGAGTGAAGTACATGATTATTGCCCATGTATTTACGATAAAGCCGTACTTTATCTGGAAGCTGACCCTTGTCCAGCCGCCGCCGGACGCAAGGCTTGCCGCCGGGCAGCCGCTCGGGAAGGTGAAGGAGCTGTTGCAGCCTGCCGCGATGAGCAGCGCAACGACTATCGGGTTCACACCTGGCACAGTCAGTGCGATGGGGATAATGACCGCGTACATGGATGCGGAGAGTGTATTGGAAATGAAGTCGGTCATTACGGTGATGAAGATGATAACGACCAGAACAAATACGTGCGGGGACAGACCGCTCATCAACGGACTGACGACCTTCATGATCCATGCAGACACACCGACGGTGTCAAGACCGAACACGAAGCCCATGCCCATAACGGTTGCCATCATGAACACGTTGCCCCAAGGCAGACGCTTGCAGCAGTCTTTGACGTCGAGCATCGGCTTTCCGTCATAGCTTATCAGCGCAAGCACGCCGACGGCGACCATTGCGGGGGCAGCGGAGCCGAGGAGCTCATCCACTTGGACACGCCCTGCATACTCGGGATAAGACCGATGACGTCGGGGAAGCACCACATGATGATAACTGCGACGTAGACGATCAGAGCGGTGACCTCCTGCTTGCTCCAAGGCTTGAGAGAGGCCTTAAGTGCGTCGATATCAAGATGCTTGAGCTTTTCGACATCGGGGCGGATAATAAAGCGGAGTATCAGCATCCAGCCAATGAAGAAGCCTGCGCCGGCCAGAAGGAAACCGAGGGTGTAGCGGGTATAGGTGATTGTGATGCCAAAGTCGGCGGCGATGTACTCGAATATCATAGGAATGAGCACGTGGGAGATAGGCGTATAAGCCATTGCGCCCTGCGCGACCCAGAAAATGCCTATCATCATTGCCTCAACAAGACGGTCGCCCTTCTTGTAGCCGGTCATGCGGAAGATCTCCTCGGCTATCGCCATGAACATGACGGTAATGGCGGAGCTGGTGGAAACAAGCCCCATCAGCAGAACTGCGAGGAAGAACATCGTCAGCAGTCTCCACGGACGGCCGCGGTTGCGCTTGCGGGTGATGAAGAACAGCGCAAAACGACGGGAAAGTCCGGTGTCCGCAAGAACCATGTTCAGCAGGAACGCGCAGATAAGGAATGGGACCATCGAGTTGCCCCCAAGTCTTGGAGAACAGCGTACCCGGAGTGGTGACGCCGGTAAAGCAGATAAGACCGAGAACGAACAGGCTCGGCCAGCCTATATCGACGCGGATCCACAAATACAGGGTGCCGAAGAAGAAGCCGAGAACGCCCATACCGGATTTGGTTATGGGTTCCGGAGCGGGAAGAATGACCTGAAAGAAGAGGTATATGCCTGCGAATACTGCCGTGTCTACCCACGACGCGCGTTTTTTAGCGGGTGCGGTTGAAGCCATTGCTGCGCCTCCATTTCTATATATAAAGAGATATTATTTAGTTTTAGTTTGTGCTTATCCGATGACGCCTCCGCGCATTTGTTAAAAATCGCGCAGGCCTGAATAAAAACAGCGGCTGCTCCCACGGGGGGCAGAGCATGTTTTATTTGCCCTTGAACTGGGGTCTGCGCTTTTCAAGGAAAGCGGTAACGGCCTCGGGGAAGTCCTCGGTAAGCTCGCACGCGCCCTGCGCGTCTATTTCCGCCTGCATCGCGTCAGCGTATGCGGCAAACTGCACGCGATTTATAACCGTCTTGATGCCGGCATAGGCAACGGAGGGTCCGGAGCTGTATTTCTTCACGTACTTCATCACGCGCTCTTCAAGCTCCTCGGCGGGGACGGCCTCGGTGAAAAAGGCCCCAGTCGGCTGCGTCCTTGCCGCTGAAAAATCTGCCGGACATGAACAGATCCTTTGCACGGGTGGTACCGACGGCGCGGGTGACAAGGCAGGCGGCACCGGAGTCAGGCGCAAACCCGATGTTTACAAAGGAAAATGCGCACTTGGAAGTTTCCGAAATGATCTGAAAATCGCAGGACAGTGCCAGTGAGATACCGGCGCCGGTGATGGCGCCCTCGATCCATGCAATAACGGGCTTTTTCACGTTGAGCAGGCGCAGGTTCGTTTCCGCACCGGCACGGCATACTGCACGGGTGCCGCGGATACCGGTGTCGATACGGGCTTTCATTGCATTGAGGTCGCCGCCGGCGCTGAAATTCCCGCCGGCACCGCGAATGACTACTGCGCGGATCTCATCGTCGTAGTCGCACAGGTCGAAGCACTCGCGCAGCTCGCGATGCGTGCCGATGTTTATCGGGTTGCGTTTCTCGGGATTGTTCAGAGTGATATAGCCAACGGAATCTCTTTTCTCAAATTTCACGTTTCTGAACTCCATTTAAGTTTCTCCTCTCAAAAATATATAACAGGGGCTCTTATTCCCATAATGCCATATCGACCCGCTTCGCGGGGAAGAAAATCAGTGCAAATATATACTGAAAAAATTCAAATATAATTTAAAATTCATTGTGGAATTATGATATAATCTTATCAAGAATTTCACAATAATCAGTTTGTTTCAAAATTAACACGCATTTTAAGATATTCTTGTATAGACTGCAATAATAAAACGTCTGTTTAGCAATAAAATATCTGTTGTAGCCCGTAACTCCGAGCTGTTTGCGAAAATGCGCGTTGTGGTGTAAAATTTTAATATTCTTAATTTTTATTATAAATGTGCGGCGCGGCGCGCAGAGGAAGGGGACAGGTTCAAGTGGAGATAAATCAGGTATACTATTTCCTTGAGATTTGCAAGACCGGCAAGATGTCGAAGGCTGCCGAAAATCTGCATATAACGCAGCAGGGCTTGAGCGTGTCCATGCGCCGTCTTGAGGAGGAACTGTCCTGCGACCTGTTTTACCGCAAATCGAACGGACTTGTCCTTACCGAGGACGGGCAGTTTTTCAAGACTGAGGCAGAGAAAGTTGTCAAGCACTTTGAAAAGATCAAAACGCATTACGCCGAGAAGCAGCAGAACAAGACCGTTTTGAGCGTCGCTGTTACGGACAGCATCATTGTCCGTCTGCCGATAAAGCTCCAGCGGCTGTTCATAAACGGCAACGACAATTTTGTCGTGAGCCTTGTCGAAACTTATTCTAAGCCCTGTGCCGACGCTGTGGCGGAAAGCGAGGCAGACTTCGCCGTGATCTACGGCCGCTTCTGGGACGATGTGCTGGAATACAAAACACTTGATAACGTGCAGCAGGTCATCATTGTGAATAAGGATCACCCGCTGGCGGGAAAGCAGGAGGTTTCGCTGGCGGAGCTGTCGGGGCAGCCATTTGTTGCGCCGGATAAATACAGTTGGCCGCGCATTGCCATGGCAAAGCTTTTTGAGAAGCATGGCGCAAAGCTTGATATCGTATATGAGTGCAACCGTCCGCGTCAGACGATAGATCTCGTTGCGAACAATCCCAAGCTCGTCGCGCGGACGATAGAGCCGGAGATAACCACGACAGATCTGGAGTCCGTCAGCGTACTGCGTCTGAAAGACGATTCGTTTGTCCTGCCGATAAATCTCTGCTACCGTAAGGATGCGATGCTCAATCCCGCAAAGCGCGAGTTCCTGAGCCTTATACTCGGAGCGTATGACGTATAACAGGTGATAACAAAAGCTCTGCCTGTCGGCAGGGCTTTTTGCGCATAAAGCATATATCGGACCGCGGCAGCGCACAACATAACTCTCCCCATGCGCTCATATAATCAACCACGAGCAAATTGGGAGTGGTGTATGTGCGTACAAATATTGAAGAACGGGTCGCCGACCTTGCCGCGTACATCGTAGATAACCAGACCACCGTCCGCGCCGCCGCCAGGCAATTCGGGATCTCAAAGTCCACAGTGCACAAGGATCTCACGGAGCGGCTGCCGCGCATCAACCCCGGACTGTACCGGCAGGTGCGCACCCTGCTGGATCTCAACAAGGCAGAGCGGCACATCAGGGGCGGGCTTGCCACAAGGCGCAAGTACAAAGGCAAATAAATGCCAAGGACGCACCGTCACGGGTGCGTCCTTTACTCTGGTATGCAATATTAAAGAAAGCGGTCTATCCTCTCGCTCATGTCCTCCAGCTTTTCGCGGAGCCTTGCGCGCGTGTCGTCAAAGTCGTCTTTCATGGCCATGCGGTTTATCCGCATCTCGAACATGAGCCGCTCGCGCTCCTCCGTCAGCCCGCTTTTCAGCTCGTCATAGCTGCGGCGCAGCTCCTCGGCGCGGCGGCGCTGGGTCTCCTTGGCGCGGTTGGCGGAGTCGAGATAGTTCGCCATGGTTTTGAACATCTCGTCGCTGAGCTTTTCATGCTTGGGGTACAGCCCGCGCTTATAATTGTCGATAACCGTGAAATAGCGCGTGTACGCCCGGCTGACAGCCTCCTCCCACGACATATAAATATCTCTCTGCGCGCCCTCGCCGATACGCGCCATCGCCTCCGGCGCGGCGCAGAGCTCGCGCAGCTTTGCCGCCATGGACGGGGCGTTCTCTTCAATGAGAAAGCCGCTGACGCCGTCGGTCACATCCTCCGCGGCGCAGCTGCCCGCGACGAGGACGCTGCCCAGCGCGCACGCTGCCGCCTCGCGCACGACAAGACCGTTCGTGTCGAACGTGGACGGGAAGAGGAAGAGATCGGCGCGGCAGTACCACGCGCGGATGCGCTCGCGGTCGTGTATCGGCTGGCAGAAGTGCACCCGTCCGCCGAGCTTGAGCGATTCGGCGTACTCTATTATCTCGTCGCGGTCCGTGCCGCCGCCGATGAACACCATGCGGAAGTCCGTGCCGCCGTCGGCAAGCTCGCGCAGCGCGTCAAGGATGATCCTTATCCCCTTGTACCACATCATGCGCCCCACAAAGAGGAACACCGGCACGCCCTCCGGCAGGTCGACGCCCTGCGTCACCTCGGCGATCAGCTCATCGCTCACGCGGCCCTTGGGGAAGTCCACGCCGTTGGGCATGACGATATAATCCCCCTTGTAGCCGAGCTTATGGAGGTTCTCCCCCGCGCCGCGGCTGACCGTCCACACCTCGTCGCAGGCGGAGATATTCTCGGCAAGGATGCGCGCCGCCTCCTCCTGCAATAGCTTGCCGCGCACGGCGTTGGCAATGTCGATATCAAACTTCGTATGATACGTGAACACGACCGGCGCGTCTATCCTCTCGCGCACGACGCGCGCGAGCATCGTGGACGTTATGGGGCAGTGGCTGTGGATGATGTCAAAGCCGCTGCGCTCTATCTCGCCCAGTACCTCCGCCGAGAACGGCATACCCGCGCGGTAGCCGACGTAGCGCGTCATATCCACGCTGGGGTAGCGCAGGACGTTGAACGGGAACACGCTGTCGTCCGCGTCCGGGTTCGACGGCGTGACGACCGTGGCGCGCCCGTGCTCGCGGTTGATGATACGGGCGTAGTCCGTAACGGCGTTGGCGACGCCGTCTATCTCCGGCGGGAAAGAATCGTTGATAAGGCATACGTTGAGCTTGTCCATTGCGTTCTCCTCCTGTTGTCAAATACTTCTTATAAACCGGCGGAAGGCCTCGCGCCCCGCCGCATCGCGCTTGAACACGCCCGCGTGCTCCAGCACGGTCTTGAAAACCTCGCCGACCTCACGCCGCAGTATCGCGGCGGTGTTGCCCGGCGTAAAATCATACTTTTCGCGCAGCTCCTGCGCCCACGCGGCGTGCTTTGCCGTGGCGTCGGAGGCATAGAGATCGCCGCCGTCGACAAGACAGCGCTCCAGCTCACCCAGCTCGTGCTTGAGCCGCCGCGGCAGTATCGCAAGCCCCTGTACCTCGATAAGCCCGATGTTCTCCTTTTTTATATGGTGCAGCTCCGGGTGCGGGTGGAACACCCCGAGGGGGTACTCCGCCGTCGTGATATTATTGCGCAGCACAAGGTCGAGCTGATACCGCCCGCCGCTCATGCGCGCGATAGGCGTGACGGTACTGTGCGCCTCGCCGTCCGTCTCGGCAAAGATGAACGCCGATGGGTCGGAGTAGCCGCGCCATGCATCGAGAATGCGCACAGCGAGCGCCGCGAGACGGCGCCGGTCGGCGGCGGTGAGGCGTATGACGGACATCGGCCACGCGGCGATGCCGCACTCGACATCCTCAAACCCCGGCACGGTGAAGCGCTCCTCCACCGGCGCGCGCTCCATCGGGAACGTGAAGCGCCCGCCCTGAAAGTGGTCATGGCTGAGGATAGACCCGCCGACAATGGGCAGGTCGGCATTGCTGCCGATGAAATAGTGCGGAAAAAGCTCTATAAAATCCAGCAGGCGCTCGAACGCGGCCGCGTCGATCTTCATAGGACGATGCTCGGCGCAGAGGGCGATGCAGTGCTCGTTATAATAAACATACGGCGAATACTGCAAAAACCACTGCTCGCCGCCGAGCGTGACGGGGATGACGCGGTGGTTCTCCCGCGCGGGGTAGTCCGCGCGCCCGGCGTAGCCCTCCGCCTCACGGCAGAGCTGGCACTTGGGGTAGCCCGACGACTTCGCGCGCCCCGCGGCGGCGATGGCCTTGGGGTCCTTCTCCGGCTTTGAGAGATTTATGGATATCTCCATTTCGCCGTACTCCGTCTCCGCTGTCCAGCGCATGTCGCGGGCGATGCGGTCGCGGCGGATATAGTTCGTGTCGCCGCTGAACTGATAGTACCAGTCCGTTGCGGCACGCGGCGACGTTTTATACAGCGCGTCAAAGCGCGCGATGACCTGCGACGGGCGCGGCGTGAGCACGCCCATGAGCTTCGTGTCCAGAAGATCGCGCGCGGTGACGCTGTCCTCTATAACGCCGCCCGTCCGGCGCATAGCTGTCCAGCCCAAGCGCTGCGAGCAAGGCGTTCACCGCCCACACGCGGTCCTCCGGCGCGATGAGCCCCGCCGTCACGCCGTACCCGGCGAGCGCGGCAATATCGTTGTATATCAAATGCGTTTCCCCCTTTGCGGCGGAATGTCCCGTTATTTTGACGCCTGTTTCATTGACAGTGAGATGCGGTGCTTCTTCTCGTCAACGTCGAGCACCACGACCTTCACCACGTCGCCTACCGCCACGGCCTCGCTCGGGTGGCGGATGAACTTATTGCTGACCTGCGAGATGTGGACCAGCCCGTCCTGATGCACGCCGATGTCCACGAACACGCCGAAGTCAATGACGTTGCGCACCGTGCCCATCAGCTCCATCCCCGGCTTGAGGTCCTTTATCTCCAGCACGTCCTTGCGCAGCAGCACAGGCGGCAGCTCGTCGCGCGGGTCGCGTCCGGGCTTCATCAGCTCGCTGACTATATCCTCAAGCGTCGGCTCGCCCACGCCGCACTCAGCCGCGGCCTTCGCCGCGCCCATGGCCTTCACGCGCGCGGGCAGCTCCGCGATGTTCCCCGCCGCGACGTCCGCCAGCGTATATGAGCACAGCGCCAGCAGCTTCTCCGCCGCGGCATAGCTCTCCGGGTGCACGCCGGTGTTGTCGAGCACCTGTCGGCTCTCCGGCACGCGCAGGAAGCCCGCGCACTGCTGGAACGCCTTCGGGCCGAGCTTCGGCACCTTGTTTATCTCGCGGCGCGCGGTGAACGCGCCGTTCTCCTCGCGGTAAGCGACGATGTTCTTCGCTGTGGTCTTTGTCAGCCCCGATACGCGCTGCAAAAGCGACGGGGACGCGGTGTTTATGTCCACGCCCACGGCATTGACGCAGTCCTCCACCACGCCGTCAAGCGTCTCCGCGAGCTTCGCCTGCGGCATGTCATGCTGATACTGCCCCACGCCTATCGCCATCGGGTCTATCTTCACAAGCTCCGCCAGCGGGTCCTGAAGCCGCCGCGCAATGGAGACGGCGGAGCGCAGGTTCACATCGTAATCCGGGAATTCCTCCGCCGCGAGGGGCGACGCGGAGTACACCGACGCGCCCGCCTCGTTGACGATGGCATATGACTGCCCGCCGCCCAGCTCATGCAGCATTTCAACGGTCATCTGCTCCGTCTCGCGCGAGGCCGTGCCGTTGCCGATGGCGATATGCTCCACGCCGTGCTTGCGGATGAGCGCGGAGAGGGTGCGTATGGCGTCCTTTTTGCGTGCCTCGCTGAATGTGGGGTACACCACCGCGGTGTCGAGCACCTTGCCCGTGCCGTCAATGACGGCGACCTTGCAGCCGTTGCGGTAGCCGGGGTCGAGCCCCATCGTCACCTTGCCCTTGACGGGCGGCTGCATCAGCAGCGGCTTGAGGTTGAGCGCGAACATCTTTATCGCGCCCTCGCGACGCCGCGTCCGTCAGCGCGGAGCGCTCCTCGCGCTCCATCGACGGCCAGATGAGTCGGTCGTAGGCATCGTCCGCCGCCGCGCGCACAAACGCCATAACGGCACTGCCCGGCACAATGACCGCGCGGCGCACGCGCTGCAAGGCAAGCTCCCGGTCAAGCTCTATCCCGGCCTTCAGAAAGCCCTCCTTCTCGCCGCGGTTGACGGCGAGCACCTGGTGCCCCTGCACCTTGTCCACGCGCTGGCGGAAGTCATAGTACAGCCGGTAAACGCTGTCCTCCTCCGTCGCCGCCCTGGAGACGAGGAAAGCATTGCTCTCGATAAAGCGGCGCAGCGCGCTGCGTATATCCGCGTCGTCGGAGATGATCTCGGCAATTATGTCCGACGCGCCCGCGAGCGCGTCCTCCACGGTCTCCACACCTTTTTCTGCGTCCACGTAGTCCGCGGCCAGCACCTCCGGCGCGGGCAGGTCGGCGCGCTGGGAGAATATCTCCTCCGCGAGCGGTCCCAGTCCCTTCTCGCGCGCGACGGTCGCGCGTGTGCGGTGCTTGGGCTTATAGGGTCTGTATATATCCTCGAGCGCGGCGAGCGTCTGCGCGCCGTCTATCGCGGCGGAGAGCTCATCGGTCATCTTGCCCTGCTCGGCGATGGAGTTTTTCACGGTCTCCCGCCGCTCCGCGAGTGAGCTCAGGTATTCCAGCCGCTCCGCGAGCGTGCGCAGGGCGGTGTCGTCCATCGCGCCGTGCAGCTCCTTGCGGTAGCGGGCGATGAACGGGATGGTGTTGCCCTCGTCGAGCAGCTTTATCACGTTGTCTATGTGCGTCTGTTCCCGGCCAAGCTCCCGGGCGAGTATCTGGTTGATGGTCTCCAAATGTGTAAGTCTCCTTGTATGTATGCTGGTATCAATTATTTATAACATATTTTGCCCGCCGTGGAAAGAGGCAAAAATGACGATATGAGGACGCACCGTCAGGGTGCGTCCTCGTTGTGTTGTGGGGATATCAAGATGTTTTACTTTTTATGCCGTCTGGAGATATTCCAGCGGGTCAACGCTCGTGCCGTTGACGGTCACGGCGAAGTGTAGATGGCTCTGCTGCGCGACCTCGGCGAGGGCGCTCGTGCCGACCGCGCCGATGATATAGCCCGGCTCGACCGCGTCGCTGACGTTCACGGGCGGCTCGGCGGCGAGGTTTGCGTACACGGCCTTCGTGCCGTCGCCGTGGTCTATGGTGACGACCGTGCCGTAGAGGTCGTCGTTGACGATACTCTCGACCGTGCCGCCGCGCGTCGCGGTGACGGTGCTGCCCTCGGGCGCGTCAATGTCGATGCCGCTGTGGGTGCGCCAGTCGCGCAGCGTCACGTCGTAGGCGAGGCGGTCCATGCTGTGCCCGCGCTCTATGCTGCCGCTGACAGGCCACAGCCACACGGGCGCGGCGTTCTCCTCGGCAAAGGCGGCAACGGTCTCGTCGCTGGCAGAGGCGGTCTCGCTCTCCTCGTCGGCGCTGTCCGCGCTGCTCATCGCGGGGACGCTGGCGTCATCCGTCTGCCCGGTCTCGGCGCTGTCGGCGGGCGGGATGATCACGGTCTCCACGCGCCGGTTGGAATACGCCGTGGAATTGCCGGAGTTCACAACGTCGTTTGCCATAGTCTCATTTCCTGCCGCCATCATCCATGCGGAAACGCCGATAACCGCGGCACACAGGAAAAGGACTATGTAAAAGCCCTTACCCGTGAAGAATCTCTCCAGCTTTTTGCCGGAGCTGTTGCTGCTCATATTTTTGACCTCCATTGCAGTAAATCTTTTTGCTTGCATACCTATTCTTGCCTGCAATGGAGGATAATATACACGGGCATCCAAAATCTTTTTGGACGCCCGTGCGATTTATATTACCTTATCGAGAAGAAAGCGTCCATGCCGGGGTACTGCGCCACGTCGAACAGCTCATCCTCTATGCGCAGCAGCTGGTTATACTTTGCCACGCGGTCGGTGCGGCTCGGTGCGCCGGTCTTGATCTGCCCGGCGTTGACGGCGACGGAGATGTCGGCGATGGTGGTGTCCTCGGTCTCGCCGGAGCGGTGGGAGACGACAGCCGTCCACCCCGCGCGGTGCGCCATCTGGATGGCGTCGAGCGTCTCGGTGAGCGTGCCTATCTGGTTGAGCTTTATGAGCACCGCGTTCGCCGCGCCCAGCTCAATGCCTTTCTTTATGCGCTCCACATTCGTGACGAAGAGATCGTCCCCGACGATCTGGATGCGGTGGCCAAGGCGGCGCGTCATGAGCTGCCAGCCCTCCCAGTCGTTCTCGCCCATGCCGTCCTCGATGGAGATGATGGGGTATTTATCGACAAAGCTCTCCCACATATCCACCATCTCTTCGCTCGTCATGACCGTGCCGCGCTTGGGCAGGTGGTAGCACTTGTCCTCGGCGTTGTACCAATCGGACACTGCGCCGTCGATGGCGATGCGGAAATCGTCGCCGGGCTTGTAGCCGGCCTTCTCTATCGCGGCGACGAGCGCGCGCAGCGCGTCCTCATCGCTGTCGAGGTTGGGGGCGTAGCCGCCCTCATCGCCCACGCCGGACGCGGGCACGACCTTCTTGAGCGCGTGGAACACCTCGGCGCACATCCTCAGCGCCTCGCTGAAGCTCTTCGCGCCGACGGGCATTATCATGAACTCCTGAATGTCGACATTGGAGCCCTGCGCGTGCTGACCGCCGTTGAGGACGTTCATCATCGGTACGGGCAGCGTCTTGGCATTCGCGCCGCCGATGTAGTTATAAAGGCTCATGCCGGTCGCCTCCGCCGCCGCCTTCGCGCAGGCGAGCGACGCGCCGAGGATCGCGTTCGCGCCGAGGCGGGTCTTGTTGGGGGTCCCGTCTATCTCGATGAGCATTCTGTCCAGCGACACCTGATCCAGCGCGTTCAGCCCGACCATCGCCTCAGCGATCTCGCCGTTGACGTTCTCAACGGCGGTCAGCACGCTTGGCGACGGCCATCTCGATGCCGGCGGCGATCTCGTCGGTCGGCTTGCCCTTCGCCCACGAGGGTGATGACTTCGGACTCCGCGAAAACGGTGCACTGCGCCGTGATCGGGATGACGTTCTTCGCCGTCAGGGACAGGTTCGAGAACTCCGGCAGGCTCATCTCAAAGGAGCGGGCCATGGCCTCGAAGAAGCGGCCGGTACCGGCGGAGCACTTATCGTTCATCGCGAAGCTCTTGACCGTGCCGTCGGTGTCGATGCTGATGCCCTTCACGTCCTGGCCGCCGATATCGATAATGGCGCGGACTTCCGGATTCGTGACGTGTACGCCCATGGCGTGGCAGGAGATCTCGGAGATGTTCTCGTCGGCGAACGGGACCTTGTTGCGGCCGTAGCCGGTGCCGATCAGGTAAGCGAGCTCCTTGGAGTCCTTCAGGCCGACCTTGCCGCAGACTTCTTCCATCGCCGCGATCGCGGACTGCTCCGCATTGATCTTGCTGCGGATCGTCGTGTCGGCGCACATTTTGCCGTTCTCGTCGAGAATAACTGCCTTCGTGTAGGTGGAACCTACGTCGCATCCGCCAAAGTATTTCATAGTATTACTTCTCCTCCTGTTATATCTATTATCTATTCTATGTTTTTAGATTGTAAGGTGATCAGACGTTGTACTCGTAGTTCGGCTTGTTCATCTCATACGGCATCTTGGTCATGTCGCGGCGCGGCATGTTGTCGTAATGCTTTTTGAGGCGTGGGCTCGACCACGTAGAACAGGAATTTGCCGTCCAGGTCAAAGAAGAAAACGGCAAACAGCGCGGCGTTGACGCCGAGCGCCATGAGAAGAGCTTTCAGAATTTTTGCTTTCATATCGTTTCCTCCTTCAATTACCAAGTCATGGAGTCGTCAAACTCAAGCAGCGTCGGGTCGAGAGGCTCCTCGTGCATAACGGTGGTCATGTAATCGTTGACGATCTGACGGATCTCCATACTGGAGACGGTACGGCTGTCGGGCAGCGCGTGCGGCATCCAGATCGCGTGGATGTTTCTATCACGGAACTCGTCCTCGAACAGGCCGTGCACACCCTGCACGCCCTTGCACTGCAGCTGATCGTACATCATGACCATGTCGCAGTTGAACTCTTCCATGTACTTCCAGCACTCAAAGATGTGGTGCAGGCCGCCGACGGCCATACGGCGCATCGGAGCCCACATGTGGTACTGCGCCATATCCTCGAGGCAGTGCTCATAGGAATCGGTGCGGATGGTCATGTCGAACATGAGAGAGTCCATATTGATGATGACGTTCAGACCCCAGCAGTTATATGCCCATGTGCACCAGTTGGAGTAGTACAGCGGCGCGCACGACCATGCCAGCACTCTATGGCGGGTCTCCGGGAAGCTGTTGATCTTTTTCTTGACGCACTTATTGAGGATCTTGCGGACGTGGCCGTCAACCTCGTGCCAGACCGGCAGATCGCCGTACTGGCTCTGGTAGATGCGGTAGAGCGCCTGCGCAACGCCGTTGACCGGGTAGTAGTTGGTCTTGGCAGCGACATCCCACTTCTCCCACTCGAACTTCATCAGCTCGTTCTGGGACTCGATGCACTTGACCAGGGAATTCCAATCAAACGGGATGCCAGTCTGCTCTTCGACAAACTTCCAGCACTGCTCGATCTCGTCGCGGCAATGCTTCTTGAGCAGCGGATCGTCAAACTGCATCGGCTGCGGCATGGCGAACAGCGGCTTATCAAAGAACCAGTCCTGCAGAACGGAGGTCGCGACGGAGGCGTCGCACGCCTCGTTGCAGGTGACGACCATGGGCGCGTAATCGGGAATATCGTCAAGCACGAACAGGCCGGACTCCGCCTGGCACATCGGGCACGGGTCACCGGGCAGACCGATGGACTGCACCGCGTCGATGTAGTTGAGGACGGTGTGGCTGTTGACGTGGCAGGTGACGAAGTACGGGATCATCTCCATCGGGACGTTCGTCAGCTTGCCGTGCCAGGGATAGAACACGCCGCCCCAGACGGTCTCGTTGTGGGCAACGTTGTGATGCCATCTGTAGTTCTTCTTGCCGCCGCGGAGGTTGGCGTCGGAGGAGAACATGCGCTGGAACTGGAAGATGGTCGCATTGACCATGCCACGATAATGCCACGCGGAGGCCTTCAGAGCCTCGCCGCGCATACCTTCCATGCCGCGGTCGAACCAGTGCAGAACGGGCAGGTAGGTCTGGCCGACCCAGCGGTAACGCCACACGCCCTTGGCAAAGTTGATGAGGCCGCCGTAGCGGACAACGTCCATGACCATGTGCGCGTAGTTGTACATCCAGATGTTATAGAAGTAGTACATGGTGTCGGGGAAGCCACGCCACTCTCTGTGCTTGTACAGACCGGTCTTGTCAATGTAGAGATCGCCCAGGCGGCGCTCCTGATGGGGCTTGCCGTACCAGAAATCATGGGCAAGTGCTTTCATATCGTATTTCATTATTTGCCCTCCTGGATCTTCTTGATCTCGATGCTCTCGACGAAGGCCTGGAAGCGGGTACGCAGCTGGCCGGAGGCGCCGTTGATGTATTCCTTTTCAATGGAGCAGACCGGGTAGCCAAAGTCACGCGGCATGACGATGGTGTCGATCGTGCGCTCGTAGCTCCAGTATTCGCAGAACTTGTTGGACGCAACGATGACACCGTCCGCCTTGTACTCCTTGGCGAGGTCGGCAATGCGCTGCTTGCGCAGGCGCATGGTGTCCTGCGGCATGAAGCGCGGGCAGTTGGAGGTGTCGAGATAGTGGCGGGCGATCGCGGTCAGCGGCTTCTCGCCTTCCTTGACCACGATGGGAGCACGGGACTCCACAGCACCGTAGCAGTGACGGTCGCAGACGACTTCGGCGCCGCAGCCTTCGATCAGCTTGGTGAACTCGGGGTCGTCGTTCTCGGAGCCGGCCAGAACGACCTTGCAGCGGAATGGACTCTTCTTGTCGGGCTTGCGGGTCTTGAGCTCCTTGGCCGTTTCCTTCAGCATCGGGAGGATCAGTTCCTTCGGGCAGACCAGCGAGCAGAGCTGGATGACCTGGAACTCATAGCCCGTGATGGTCGGGTTGTCGAGCTTGCGGTAATCACCGATCTCGTTGATGACCGCGCTGATCTCATTGTGCAGGTCAATGGCCTTCATGAGCGCCTCGTCGGAGATGTCGATACCGAATTTCTCGTGCAGCGGATCGAGGACGTGGGCCTGCAGCTGGCCTTCATAGTGCTCAATGCTGTTCTGATTTCTCTTGAACGGCACGTCGGTGAACGTCACGAAGAAGTCCGGATTCTGGATGACGTCCATGTAGCCAAGGTGCTCCTGGAAACGGCAGGTGACCGTGCAGGTCTCGGTGCCGAAATCAGCATCCAGGAAGTTGTAGCCGCCTTCGAGTGCACGCTCGAAGAGGCTGCGGCCGTAATGGCAGGTACGGCTGGACATGTAATATGTAGCCATGTCCGGAGAAGTGCATTTCGGCGCTCTCAGACGGACTGCAAAGTGCCAGCTCCTCCGGCGCGGGGAACCACGTCTTCACCGGCAGGTTCTCTCGCACGATCTCATTGGCGCGGCGCTCAATGTCCATCAGCTCATCCCACGCTATCTCGCGGTTGAAGTCGAGCGTCATGCACTCCGCGCCCATGTGGAAGCCCACGTTATCCGCGCCGAAGCGCGCGTGGACGAGGCCGGACACGGTATGCTCGCCGGAGTGGTTCTGCATCCTCCGCCAGCGCTGCTCAAAGTCCAGCGCACACTCGTACTCCGCGCCGACGGTGAGCGGCGCGTCGGTATAGTGGCGTATCTCGCCCTCCCGCTCGTGCACGTCGAGCACGCGCACATCGCCTATGCGCCCCGTGTCGGCCAGCTGTCCGCCGCCCTCGGGGAAAAACGCCGTCCGATCGAGCAGCACGATGTACCCGCCCTTTTCATTCACGCGGCAGTCCGTGACGCGCGCGGTGAACGCGGCGAGATGGCTGTCCTCGTAATAGAGCTTTTCCGTCATGCTCTTTTCCTGCTCTCTCACAGCACGCGCACACGCAGGACGTTGTCCATCGCGCGTATCGCGTCCGCGACCTCGCCGGAAATGCTCTCACCGAGGTCGACGATAGTGTAGGCGTACTCGCCGCGGGGCTTGTTGATCATGTGCTCAACGTTGATGTTTCTGTCGCTTATAAAGTCGAGTATGCGCGTGATCATCCTCGGCACGTTGCGGTGGATGACGCACAGGCGGCACACGCCCATACGCCCGAGCGAGGCGTTGGGAAGGTTGACAGAGTTTTTGATGTTGCCGTTGAGGAGGTAATCATAGAGCTCTCTCGCCGCCATGTCGGCGCAGCGGTCCTCGCTCTCGGGCGTGACAGCGCCGAGGTGCGGCATGGCGATAACGTTGGGAGCCTTGAGTATGACCTCGTTGGGGAAGTCCGTGACGTAGCGGTACACCTGCCCGCTCCTGAGCGCCTCGGTCATCGCCTCGTCGTCCACGACCTCCGCGCGCGACTCGTTGACGATCCTCACGCCGCGGCGCATCTTGGCGAACGCCTCGGCGTTGAACATATGGTGGGTCGTCTCGGTATAGGGGACGTTGAGGCTTATGTAATCGCTGTTCTGGTATATCTCCTCTATGTTCTCGCAGCGTATGACCTCGCGCGAGAGCTGCCACGCCGCCTCCACGGACATGAACGGGTCATAGCCGTAGACGGTCATGCCAAGCTCCAGCGCGATGTTGGCCACAAGCGCGCCAACCGCGCCCAGACCGACGACACCGAGGTTTTTGCCCAGAAGCTCGGGTCCTGAGAACGACGACTTGCCCTTCTCGACGAGCTTGGGTATCTCCTCCCCGCGGTCTGCGATGCTCCTGACCCAGTCTATCGCGCCCAGCACATCGCGCGACGCCATCACGAGCGAGCATATCTCCTGCTCCTTGACGGCCTCCGCGTTCGCGCCGGGGCTGTTGAACACGACGATGCCCCGCTCGGCGCAGTCCTCAATGGGGATGTTGTTGTAGCCCGCACCCGCGCGCGCGATGCCCAGAAGCTCCGGGTTGAACTCATAGCTGTGCAGGTCGGCGGAGCGTATGAGCATGCCGTCGGGGTTCGTCTCCTCCGCGCTCACCGCGCAGCCGAGCTTTTTCAGCGTCTCCAGCCCGACGGGGGAGATCGAGTTCATCGTTTTTATCTTAAACATGGTGCACCTCAAATTCTTTCATATAGTCCGCGAGCGCTCTTGCGCCCTCTATCGGCATGGCGTTGTAGAGCGACGCGCGCATCCCTCCGGCGAGCTTGTGCCCCTTCACGTTCACAAGTCCGCGCGACGCCGCGCCCTTTATAAACTCCGCGTCCAGCTCCGGCGAGGCGGTGCGGAACGTCACGTTCATGTCACTGCGCGAGCCGCGCTTGGCATGGGCGATGAAGAGCCTGCTCTCGTCGAGCACGTCGTATATAAGCCCCGCGCGCGCCTTTTTTGAGCTGTGCCATCGCCTCGACGCCGCCCTGCTCGCGTATCCATTCCAGCGTCAGCCCCAGCATATATATGCACCAGCACGGGGGCGTATTGAGCATGGAGTCCTTCTCGATGAGCGTTTTGTAGCTCATTATCTCCGGGGTGATGTCCATCTCGTACCCGGCGAGGGACTTGTCGATGATGACGACCGTCAGCCCCGCGGGCGCCATGTTCTTCTGCGCCCCGGCGTAGATGAGCCCGTACTTTGCAACGTCCACAGGCTTTGAGAGGATGTCGGACGACATATCGCACACGAGCGGCGAGTGTACCTCCGGCACATACTGCCACTCCGTGCCGTAGATGGTGTTGTTGGCGCAGTAATAGAAATACTTCGCGTCCGCGCTCTCCGCAAGCTCCTGCTGCGCGGGTATGCGGTCGTGCCCGGTGGATGAGGTGTCCGCGGCGATATGCACGCCGCCGTACTTTGCCGCCTCGCGCGCCGCCTTGCCGGAGAAGTTGCCCGTCACGGCATAGTCCGCCGCGCCGCCGCGCATAAGGTTCATCGGTATCGCGGCGAATTGCAGCGTCGCACCGCCCTGAAGAAAGAGTATCTCATGACTGTCCGGCATATTCAGCGCCGCGCGCAGCGCGGCCTTCGTGCTGTCGAAGATCTCCTGAAATGCCGCGCTGCGGTGGCTCATCTCCATCACGGACATGCCCGTGCCGTGGTAGTCGAGTATCTCCGCGCCCGCCTTTTTCAGCACGCTCTCCGGCATGACCGACGGTCCTGCCGAAAAATTATACACTCGTTCGTTCATTTTTCTGTCTCCCATACGGTATTTACCTTGCTTTTGCTCATTACCTTATTACAACAATATATAACTTCGCCGGGGAAAAGTCAAATCATTATCTGTCAGATTATCTCGCCCACGAGCTCATCCCCGTCGCGCGCGGTTATGCGCACGTCAAGGGTCTTTCCGCGCAGTTCCTCCCCTCGGCGCGGACGAGGACGTACGTGTCGCTGTGCCCGGTAAAGCATTCGCCGACCTGCGTCTCAAAGAGCACCGGCAGCACCGCGCCGACGGACGCATCGAGGAACGCGCGCTTCATCTCCTGCGCTATGAGCTTTGCCTCGTGCGCGCGTCGCTCCTTCACGGCGCGCTGGCACTGTCCGGGCATTTTGTCCGCCGGTGTGCCGGGGCGGCGGGAGTACGGGAAGATGTGCATATCCGAGAAGGCGCAGCGGCGGATGAAATCCAGCGTTGCGGCGTGGTCCTCCTCCGTTTCGCCGGGGAAGCCCGTGATGAGGTCGCAGGTGAGCGCGCAGCCGGGGAAGTATTCGCGCAGAAGCTCCGTCGCATGGTAGAACTGCGCCGTGTCGTACTTGCGGTTCATCGCCTTTAGCGTTTTGTCGCACCCGGATTGGAGCGAGAGGTGGAAATGGCGGCAGAGCTTTTTCGTCCCGGCGAGGCGGCGGCAGAATTCCTCCGTTATCACCGTCGGCTCGAGCGAGCTGAGGCGGATGCGCATATCGGGCGCGGCCGGTCCGCGCAGGCGCAGATAACGTCGGTAAGGCCGGGTCTGCCCGGCAGGTCGACGCCGTAGGACGCGACCTCTATCCCCGTCAGCACAAGTTCGCGGAAGCCCTTCGCGTCAAGGCGCGCCGTCTCGCGCGCCGCGTCCTCCACCGGCAGCGAGCACAGCCGCCCGCGGTATAGGGGATGATGCAGTACGTGCAGAAATTGACGCACCCGTCCTGTATCTTCAGCATCGCGCGCGTCCTGCCGGACACCGCGCCCGCGGGCAGATGCTCCATCGCGCGGCGCTTGAACGGCTCATCTATATTGCGGCAGCCCTCGCCCTCCGCCACGGCGCGCACCACCGCCTCCACGAGCTTCACCCGGTCGGACGCGCCAAATATCACGCGCGCGCCGAGGCTCTCCGCCTCGTCCGGCTCCAGCTGGGAGTAGCACCCGCACACCGCCAACACCGCGCCGGGGTTCTCGTCTCTGAGGCGGCGTATCGCCTGGCGGGACTTGCGCCCGCTCTCGGCCGTGACGGCGCAGGTGTTGACGATGACCGCGTCCGCGCTCTCGCCGGGGGCGGCGTGCTCATGCCCGTGCTCCATCAGAAGCGTCTCCACCGCCTGCGTCTCGTACTGGTTGACCTTGCAGCCAAGAGTGGTTATAATGTATTTCATAGAGATCTCCTATATCTAAGAAGTGAAGTGTATACATATGGAACATTATTTTGACAATTCCGCGACGACGCGCGTGTGCCCCGAGGCGGCAGAAGCCGCGATGCGCGCGATGTGCGATGTTTACGGCAACCCCAGCTCCACCCACACAAAGGGGCGCGAGGCGAAGAAGCTACTGGACACGGCGCGCTCTCAGGTCGCCGCGGCGCTCGGGTGCAGACCGGGGGAGCTGGTGTTCACCTCGTGCGGCTCCGAGAGCGACAACTGGGCGCTCCTCTCCGGGGCGGAGGCCATGCACCGCGCGGGCAGACATATCATCTCCTCCGCGGTCGAGCATGACGCCGTGAGGAAGTCCCTCGAAGAGCTGACGCGCCGCGGGTACGACGTGACGCTCCTCAAGCCGGACAAAACAGGCGCAATACGCCCGGAGGACGTCGCCGCGGCGCTCCGTGATGATACTATACTCGTTTCTTTAATGCTGGTCAACAACGAAACGGGTGCAGTGACGGATATTTCCGCCGTGTCGCGCGCCGTCCGTGCCGCCGGGTCAAAGGCGCTCATCCACACGGACGCCGTACAGGCGTTCATGAAGCTGCCCTTCACGCCGAAAACGCTCGGCGCGGACATGATAAGCGTCAGCGGGCATAAGATACACGCGCCCAAGGGCATAGGCGCGCTGTATATCCGCGAGGGTCTGCGCCTCGCGCCGTACATCATGGGCGGCGCGCAGGAGGGCGGACGGCGCGCGGGGACGGAGGCCATGCCCGCCATCGCGGCGTTCGGCGCGGCGGCGGAGGCGGCAAAAAAAGCGATGCCCGAATGCACCGCGCGCATGGCCGCGATGAAAAAGGACATCATAGCAAAGCTCTCCGCCGGTATCCCGGAGCTGACGTATGTCGACACCCCCGCGCCGCATATCCTCAGCATTTCCCTGCCCGGCTGGCGCAGCGAGGTGCTGATGAACGTGCTGGAGGCGCAGGAGATCTACGTGTCAAAAAGCTCCGCCTGCAAAAAGGGCGGGCGGAGCCATGTGCTCGAAGCGATCGGTCTGCCGTCAAAGGTGATCGACGGCGCTCTTCGTATCGGTCTGTCGCGCTTCAACACCGATGAGGACGTTGACGCGCTCTGCGCCGCGCTCATCGCGGCGCGCTCCACGCACGCTCGCGCATCGCTGAGATGCGCGGGCGCGGCACAGCGGAGTTGGAGCTTAGGACTTCTTGTGCTCCTCTTCCTCGGCGGGTGCAGCAGTCTCCGCGCCGTCGGCGCTCTCGTCGCTTTCGGCGTGCTTCATCACGCGCTCATACGTGACAGGGTCGATATAATCCACGCCTATATAATCCGCGGTCTCCCATGGGAGGTCGCTTTTTTTCAGCTTTTTGTCTATCTGCTCGTTGATCGCAGTGTAAATGACAACGAACACCGGCACGCCCAGCAGCATCCCCCAGAAGCCGAACAGCCCCGCGCCGAGGATGATGGAGAACATGACCCAGAAGCCGTTGATGCCGATGGAGCTGCCGAGTATTTTCGGGCCTATGACATTGCCGTCAAGCTGCTGGAGAATGATGATGAAAATGACGAACACAAGGCACTTGAACGGGTCGACCAGCAGAATGATGAGCGCGCTCGGCACAGCGCCGATGAACGGACCGAAGAACGGGATGACGTTCGTCACGCCGACGATGACGCTCACCAAAAGGGCATACGGCATATTCAGCAGCGCGCACCCGATGTAGCAGATGAGCCCGATGATGGCGGAGTCGAGGAGCTTGCCGTTTATGAACCCGGCAAAGGTCTGATTCGTGAACGCGAGCCCGCGGCGGATCTTCTGCGCCGTCTCGACGGAGAATATGCTGTACAGCCAGCGCTTGGCGTTGGCGGAGAACGTCTCGTGGTTGGCAAAGGATGTAGACGGAGACGATGATGCCGATGATGAGGTTGTATATCGCCATCACGACATAGTATACGCCCGTCGTCACGTTCGCGACGAGGCTGCCCAGCTCCGGCAGGACGGTCGTCTGTATCCAGTCCATCAGCCCGGTGTTCACCTTGCCGATGACCTCCATGGCGTACTGCTCTATCTCCGGTAGTTCTGCTGAATATGCTCTATCCAGAGGCTGGCGTTATTTATGTAGGTGTTGCTGTTTCTGACTATGGTCTCAAGGCTCTGGTACAGCTGCGGGATGATGAGGTACACCAACGCCGCGAGTATCACCAGCAGTATGATCTCCGCCACGAGCACCGCGATGCCGCGCGCGAGCTTTTCCCCGTTGCTCTTTTCGCTGTTCTTGTATATCTTCGCGCACAGCGGGCGGAACGCCTTTTTCTCCATCGCCTTCATGCACGGCAGCAGCAGATAGCTTATCACAAGCCCCCACAAAAACGGGCTTAGTATGCTCATCAGCTTTCCGATCGCGCTGCCGAGGGCGGAGATATAGTTGAGCGCCATGTAGAACATTATCGCGCACGCGATGACGCAGAACGCCGTCACGCCCCAATGCAGGTATTTTTTATCCCAGCGGAAACCGTGTTTCATTGTCCTTCCTCCGATATAAGCATCATATTTATATATCTGTATTTACAGCTGTCCTGACTTCATCGTACATGTTTTATTTTACTATCCGCCCGCTCTGCCGTCAATAAACAATTTTGTTAATAATTGATGTGTATTCGTTAATATTTATGACTCCGAAATAATTTGCGTTATGTAAACTTGTTTTCACTTCCCTGCCGCCGAATATTCACACATCGCTGTTGATAACTCTGTTGAAAATGTTGAAAAGCTATTGATACGCCGTGCACGCCTTTTCACGGAATATTCATATATTCATTTTCGTTGTCGAAAACCGTCCGATTTTGTAAACCGGCTCATATTGTAACCTTTCGCGGCATATTCTCGAACAAAAGCTTGTTTGAGATGGGACTGGTAACAATATGAAACGTTTTTCCATTCTGTTTTTACTTTTCGCGGCGACGGCGGCGCTGCTGTCCCCCGCGGCCTGTGCCGCGCCCGCGCTCCCGGCGGGCGCGGTGCCGAGCGTGTCCGCCCCGTCGGCGGTGCTGATGGAAAAGGTGACGGGTGAGGTGCTGTACGAGAAGAACGCGCATGAGCGCAGCTTCCCCGCGAGCGTGACAAAGGTGATGACGATGCTGCTCATCGCCGAGGACGTCGACTCCGGGCGCATATCGCTGGCGGACACGGTCACGGCGAGCACGCGCGCGGCGAGCTTCGGCGGAAGCTGCGTGTATCTGGCACAGGGCGAGCAGATGAGCGTGGCGGAAATGCTCAAGTGCATCGCTGTCGTCTCCGCGAACGACTGCGCCGTGGCGATGGCGGAGCATATCTCCGGCAGCGAGGAGGCGTTCGTGGCACGCATGAACGAGCGCGCGGCGGAGCTTGGTCTTGCCGACACGCACTTCACCAACTGCACGGGGCTATTTGAGGATGAGCAGCACTATACCTCCGCCTATGACGTCGCCGTCATGTCGCGGGAGCTGCTGCGCCACGATTTCATAAAGGATTACACCACCATATGGATGGACAGCATACGAAACGGTGAGTTCGGGCTGAGCAACACAAACCGCCTTGTCTACTGGTACCCCGGGTGCACGGGGCTGAAAACCGGGTTTACCTCCGGCGCGAAATACTGCCTCTCCGCCACGGCGGAGCGCGACGGCGTGGAATACATCGCCGTGGTGATGCACGGCGAGACCGCCGATTCGCGCAATGCCGACGCGGAGGCAATGCTGGACTTCGCGTTCGCAAACTACGCGCTCTGCTCCCTGCGCGGGGACACGGCGCTGCCGGAGGTGCGCGTGGAGCTGGGGAAGAGCGAATTTGTGCCGGCGGTATTTTCGGGCGAGGAGTATGTTGTCGTCGCCCGCTCCTCTGCCGCGCCGGAGTATTCCCTCTCCATGGACGCCTCCGTCCCCGCGCCCGTGCACGCGGGCGACCGCCTCGGCACGCTGACGGTTAGCATTGCCGGGGAAAACGTGGCGAGCGTGCCTATCGTCGCGGGCGCGGATGTGCCGAGACTCGGCTACTTCGGGCTGCTGGGCCTCCTCGGCGGCAGTCTTATAGGGCTATAGGGCATGACTGCGCGTGAAAATGCCGCCCGGTAACGATACCGGGCGGCATTTTCGTCATTTTGCACACCACATACGGCGCAATTACCTGTTGAAATGGCGGCGAAAGCGTATATAATATATGAGGTACGTTTATTGAATAATTTTTTCACACAAATAGATAAGGAGTGCACACCATGGTCAAAGTCGATCTGTCCGGCGCCGCCGGATTTCTGGGCAACGGTCCGGATTATGAAGCCGCCGAGAAGGCATATGAAACCCTGCTGAATAAGTCCGGCCCCGGCAATGAGTTCACCGGCTGGCTCGACCTGCCCCGCCGCATAAAGGACTATGAGCTCAACAAGATCATCGCCACCGCGGACAAGATACGCGCCCGCTCCAAGGCGCTCGTCGTCATCGGCATCGGCGGCTCCTACCTCGGCGCGCGCGGCGCGATTGAGCTTCTCAAGCCCATCCCCGGCAAGAACGACCCCAAGATATTCTTCGTCGGCAACGGCATCTCTGCCGATGCGCTCTGCGGCACGATAGAGCTTCTGGGCGATATGGACTTTGACGTGAACGTCATCTCCAAGTCCGGCACGACGCTTGAGCCCGCCATCGCTTTCCGCATCTTCCGTGAGCTTTTGCAGCAGAAGTACGGCGACAAGGCCAATGAGCATATATTCGCCACCACTGACGCGCACAAGGGCGTCCTCAAGGAGCTGGGCGATGAGTTCGGCTGGGAGACGTTCGTCGTCCCCGACGACGTCGGCGGGCGTTACAGCGTTCTGAGCGCCGTGGGTCTGCTGCCGATGGCCGTCGCCGGCATCGACGTCAGAAAGATCATCGACACCGCCATTGAGGAGTTCTCCAAGCTCGACGACCGCGGCGTCGACAACCCCGCGTGGCAGTACGCCGCCGCGCGCCAGCGCCTTTACAAGAACGGGCATAATATCGAGATCTTTGCCTGCTATGAGCCGAGCTTCCGCTTCATGGCCGAGTGGTGGAAGCAGCTGTTCGGCGAGAGCGAGGGCAAAAACGGCATCGGCATCTTCCCCGCCTCCGTCGAGTACACCGCCGACCTCCACTCCATGGGGCAGTACATTCAGGACGGTCCGCGCGCTATGATGGAGACCGTCGTGCGCTTCAAGAAGTCCCACCACAGCTACTCCGTCCCCTTTGAGGAGGCGGACGCGGACGGGCTGAACTACCTCGCCGGGCGCGATCTCACGGACATCAGCGCCACCGTGGCAGAGGCCGTCAAGGAGGCGCACATCTCCGGCGGCGTGCCCAACATGACCATCGAGGTCGAGCGCCGCGACGAGGAGGGCTTTGCAGCGCTCGTCTGCTTCTTCGAGATGGCCTGCGCGATATCGGGGTACATGTCCCGCGTCAACCCCTTCAACCAGCCCGGCGTTGAGGAATACAAGAAGAACATGTTCCGCATGCTCGGCAAGCCCGGCTGCTGAATCCGCGAACAGCGTATATAAGCTTTGCGCCGCGGGGTCTATCCAAGGCCCCGCGGCGTTTGATGTTCGTATATTCAGTTTCGCGCGTCAGCCGCGCTCCCGTCTCTGCCGGGCAAGCTCCTTACCCTCCTTGCCGGTCATGTGGTCGACCGTGATCTCCACGCAGCAAAGGGCATCCCACTCGCGGCGTATCTCGCGCCGCACGGCTTCTCGGTCGGGGTTATATTTCAGCCCAAATACCTCCACCGCGCGGTATATCTCCTCGTCGTCCTCTAATATCCTCGCGCGGCCGAAGACGATGACGCTCATATAATCCGTGGCAAGGCGCTCCGGCGCGACATCGTCTCTGTCCACCACGCACACGGACACCTTTTCGCACCGGCGCAGCGCGTCGAGCTTATGCCCGGTCTTCACGCAGTGGAAGTATATCTTCCCGCCGTCGTACACGTAGTTGACCGGCACGGCGTAGGGATAACCATCGTCCCCCGCGAGGGCGAGCACGGCGGTCTTCCCCTCGCGCAGTATGCGCTCGCACTCCTCCTGCGGCAGCTGCTGCAATTTTCTTCTCATTTCTCTGAACATGGCTTCTGCCCCTTACGCAAGGTTCCCGGTGGCGTACATCGCCGCCGTCAGCGCCACGACGGGCGCGGTCTCGCAGCGGAGTATGCGCTCGCCCATGGAGCAGATGTGCAGCCCCACTATCTTCGCCAGCTCCGCCTCGAACGGCGCAAAGCCGCCCTCGGGGCCCGTGATTATCGCGGCGGTCCCGGCGGTCTTGTTCGCCTCCAGCACGTCGTTCAGCGCCTCGCGCTCCCCGGTCTCGTACATGAAGAGCCCCACGTCCTTTTTCACTGCCGCGTCAAAGGCGTCCGCCAGCTCGCCCGCCCAGCCGACCTGCGGGATTATCCCGCGCCCGGACTGCTTTGCCGCCTCCTCGGCGATGCGCTGCCAGCGCTCCAGCTTCTTTTCCTCGTTGCCGAGCTTCGCGATGCAGCGCGAGGAGGCGAAGAACAGTATCTCATACGCACCCGCCTCGACGCACTTCTGGATGATATAGTCGGTCTTGTCGCCCTTGGGTAGCCCGCACAGCACCGTCACCTTCACGTTCGGCTCTGCCGGGCAGCGCACGACCTCTATCACTTCCGCCTCGACCTGCTCCTTGTCCGCCTTGACAAGGCGGCACTTATAGTCCGTCCCCTGTCCGTCGCATATTATCATATCCTCGCCCGGACGCATGCGCAGCACGTGCACATGCTCCGCGTCGCGGCCGCGCATTATCGCCATCCCGCCGAGTATATTTGTTCCCGCCATAAAGAATCTGGGCATAATATGTCCCTCCGAAGCGTATTTATATTGGTATTATCGCACAGTTTTCACGTCTTTTCAACCCCCGGCATAGAATACGGCGGAGATAATATCACGCAATGAGGTGCATTCTTCAATGGAACGGGATTATAAAAAGGAGCTGGCGGGCTTCGAGGCGGTGTGGAAGCGCGTCTCCGGCGAGCCGGGGCGCGTGCCGGAGGGCATAAAGCTCATGCCGCGCCGCGAGGCGAAGAGCGCCGCCGTGCGCTACGGCAAGCCCCGTCGCGCGTGAAGCAGCCTTGCAAATAAATCATGCCGGGTCATGTTTTGTCTTGACCCGGCATGATTTTGTAATATAATAGTGTATAATATACATACTAAGGAGACACGCCGTTATGCCGACTACATGGAGCCGTTCCCCGGAGGACTTCCACCGGATATATTCCGCGAATACCGACGCTTTTTACCGTTCCGGCAGCTATACCTTCGCCAAGGAGCTCGACAGCTTTATGACGAGCTGCGCCCTGCAGCTGTGGAGCCGCGGCGGCGGCATCACCCAGCGCAACGCCGACCTCGCCAATGAGATATATTCCCGCAGTCAGCCCAAGCCCAGCTGGATGCTCTGGGGGCTGACAAGCTCCGTGTGCTCGAGCGACGAGTTCATGCCGCCGCTCTTTTTCTGGAGCCTCGCCGAGGACGACGCCAAGCGCGGCACGCAGACCTCCCGCACATTCATCCGCATGTTCACCAACATCATGCTCTATCTCGCGGCCGCGGACGACGAGGTGACGCTCGCGGAGGCGGAGTACATAACCGAGGGGATCGACCGCCTCTCCGCCATCTGCGATGCCAGCGGCGTGGGGCGCGGGCAGGAAGGGCTTGACCCGCTGGACTATGTCACGAGCGGCGCCGCCCCCTTCACGGAGAAGCACGCCCACGCCGCGGCGGGCGCCGCACCGCAGACCGCCGCGTCCCAAAGCGGTGAAAAGGCGGCGGACAGCGCGGCAAGCGAGCCGGAGAAGCCTGATTTTGACGACCTTATGGCGCAGCTTGAATCCCTCGTCGGGCTTGAGAGCGTAAAGAAAGATGTCAAAAACCTCATCAACCTCGTCAAGGTGCGCAAGCTCCGCGCGCAGAACGACCTGCCCGTCCCGCCGATGAGCCTGCACATGGTGTTCCTCGGCAACCCCGGCACGGGCAAAACGACGGTCGCGCGCCTTATAAGCGGGCTGTACGCCTCCATCGGTGTGCTCAGCAAGGGGCAGCTTATCGAGGTCGACCGCTCCGGCCTCGTCGCGGGCTACGTGGGGCAGACCGCGCTCAAGACGCAGGAGGTCATACAGTCCGCGCTCGGCGGGGTGCGTTGTTCATCGACGAGGCGTACTCGCTCTCCTCCGGCGGCGACAACGACTTCGGCCGCGAGGCGATAGAGACGATACTCAAGGCGATGGAGGATCACCGCGACGACCTTATCGTCGTTGTCGCGGGGTATACTGAGCCTATGGAGCAGTTCATGAACTCCAACCCCGGTCTTGAGTCGCGCTTCAACAAGCGTTTCTTCTTCCCCGACTATAACGGCGAGCAGCTCATGGCGATCTTCCGCTCGCAGTGCAAAAAGAACAGCTATACCCTCACCCCCGAGGCGGAGGATGAGGCGAAAAAGCTCTTTGACGAGCTGTACGCAGAGCGCGACGAAAACTTCGGCAACGGGCGCGATGTGCGCAACCGCTTTGAGGACATGATCATCCGCCAGTCCAACCGCGTCGCGCAGATGGAAGCACCCACGAAGGACGACCTCACCGCCATTCTCCCGGAGGACCTCCGCGACGCGGAGGAGGGAACAGAGACTTCGGAAACGGAAGAGGAATAAAAAATAAACATCGAATTTGCATGGCAAAGGCGCGCCGACAGCTGTCGGCGCGCCTTTGCGGTGTTTGTTATGCTTCCTGCTCCGCCAGCACTCCCGCGAGGCGGAACACATTTTTCATTTTCGCGGCGTACCCGCGCACATCCGCGTCCGCGCCCTCGTCGGGCAGGATAATGCGAAACTGCTTGCCCTTATGCTGCGGCTCCGTGAGTATGTCCCACAGCGCGTCAAGGTTCTCGCCGTACCAGTCCTCCCACGCCATTTTCCCGCGCAGTACACTGTACAGCCCCGCGCGGTCGCGGCAGGCGGAGAGGTCGAGCGTCACCGTGCCAGTCAGCGCGTCCAGCAGTCCCACGCATCCGGCGTGGATATCGTCCCACGCGCGCTGAAAATCGCGCGTGTACCACGGGTCGTCGACCGCCTCGCCCGGCCGCCCGGCGTAGTCAAGGAGGTTGTGTATCTTCCCCTCCGGGTCTCCGGCATAAAAGCGGTCGAGGTTCCAGCGGTTCTCCTCGTCCATGCTGATGATGAGGTCAAAGCGCGCATAATCGTCGCGGCGCATCTGGCGCGCGCGGTGGGCGGCGCAGTCGATCCCGTGCGCGGCGAGCATACGCCGCGCCGGCGGGTACACGCAGTTGCCCAGTTCCTCCGTGCTCGTCGCGGCGGAGGCGATCTCAAACTCGTCCTCCAGCCCCGCGCGGCGCACGAGGTCTTTCATATATACTCCGCCGTCGGACTGCGGCAGATGTTGCCGTGGCAGATGAAGAGTATCCGCGTCATGTTGATTGCTCCTTTTGCCGCTTGATCATTTTCAGAAATTAAAATACAGAAATTCCGATATTCCGCTGAGCGACACTATTGACCAAACCATGAACACCACCGTCAGTACCGAGCGTACTGCTGTCGGTTTGAACTCGATTTCCTTGCTGTTTTTCAGATTAAGCACAGCAAATAGTGCAAGCGAGAGGAAAATCCATATACCATAGTTATTCAGATAGTAAAGCATACTCTCCGGTATTCTTTGGAGAATCGGCGCAAACTCTACCAGCATAAAGCAGTTTGCAAGTTCACTGCTTATGTTGAGGTTCGGGGAAAGGAGCATATGCATGATAAACTCTGTTGCTTGATCCAAACTGTCGGCGCGAAATACGATCCACAGCAGGTTAACAAAGAAAAACGTGATCATCCAGCGTGTTACCGCGTTGAGCTTTTCATAAGGTCTCTTAAAGAGCCTCGTCAGACAGTTGAGCATACCGTGCAGGATACCCCAGATAACAAACGTCCAGTTCGCGCCATGCCAGATCCCGCTGGCGAGGAACACGATCATAATGTTAAGATAAGTACGAGCCGAGCCTCTGCGGCTCCCACCGAGAGGAAAGTATATATATGTGCGCAGGAATCTCGTAAGTGTCATATGCCAGCGCGACCAAAACTCCGGAATTGATAGTGATTTATATGGTGAATTGAAGTTTTGCGGCAAGTCAATATTCATCATGCTGCCGATACCTATTGCCATATCACAGTAACCGCTGAAGTCGAAATATAGCTGGAAAGTATACGACAGCGAGACTATCCATGCCTCGAGTACTCCTATACTGCTCACATTGGCAAAACCCCAAGTCACAGCCGTGGAAAACGTATCTGCAGCTATGACTTTTTTAAACAGACCCAGTGCAAATATGTACATTCCGCGCGCAAAATTTTCCGATTGAAACCGTCGCGTCGAGACATCCCGAAACTGAGGGATGATCTCATTATGCAGCACTATCGGTCCTGCAATAAGTTGGGGGAAGTAACAGACAAACAGCGCATATTCATCAAACGAATACCCCATCTGTCTCTCCTCTATACGAATCGACAATATATGAGATTTGCTGGAATGTAAAAAAGCTAATGCCAAGCGGCAGCATAATATGCCGCAGTTCAAACGATAATCCGAATACCGCGTTTACATTCTCGATAAAGAAATCGTAGTACTTATAGTAGAAAATCACCGCAATGTTCATCAGCACCGCAATCGCTGTGATGACTTTTGCTGCCAGTCTTGTATTAGCATGTTGTATAGCTTTCGAGGCCGCAAAATTGAAGATAATGCTGCCGCAAATGATAAAGAGATAACTCGGATTGAAGTATCCATAAAACCAAAGCGACATTACTATTAGAAAAGCATTGCCTAGACGCATCTTTCCTGTTCGCCCGATTAAATAATATCCCAGCAATGTCAGAGGGAAAAACACGAATACAAACATATATGAATTGAACAGCATTTTCTCTAATCCCCCTGCTCATTCTTCTGCTCAGTATGAAGCGCGGCATAGTTGTAATAATGGTAGAAGTTGCTCACATCTGCAAGGTATTCGTGATAATTCTCCTTTGTAATAAGGTATTCTCCATCCGCCATATATCTGAGAAGCTGCTCAGATACTTCAGTAGAAAAATGAATTCGGTCAAAATAGTTATCCAAATCGCATACTGTACCGAAATCCCAGTCAAAGCCGAATAACTTCACATTTTTATATTGCAGCAGTTCTTCTATTACAACTGTTTGAGCCTCTTCGATTTTGCTGACCATTCCCAGGTTGTACTGCGTATCCCAATAGCAAATGCTATACGGTGGAAAAAAGAGATAAAACTCTGTATTCGGGTTTTCTTCTAGAAGATCTGTTACATTTTGATGGAGATTATCCAGAAGTTTCTGCTTTTCCTGTTCGGTAATATGACTTTCTTCTGTTGCAGGCTCTCCTAATGTATAGCATGCGAGCACGGCTTCTGCTCCGGTATATTTTCTTTGACTCATTTCAACTATGGCATTATCGAAGGACGTTGTCTTCTTGCCCATTTTTGTATAGTCTATTACTCGCAGACTTCTTGCAAAAAGCTCCTTATTAAACACATAGTTTACGTCGTCGAATATATTGTCGTTGTATAGATACTCCGGAAAATCTCCATATGTATCTTCATCTTTGGCAGTGAAAAGATTATCTGTATCTAAAGTGCGTATCACATACTTGATTTTGTCATTTGACTTGAATGCACGTTCCAATCGCTCATGCTGCTCCCAGAAATAAGACCCGGCCAAGCCAACTTTCACAAAGTTTGCATCAAACAGTTCGTCCGCTACTGACGTTTTAAATCGTTCCGACAACGACGTCCCGGTTATTATTCCATCATACTCAAAATGCCGCAGTATTCCATCATTTTGATATCTTTCGTCTTCTATTGGATATTGGTATTGCGGCAGCGGTGCATGATAATGAAAAAGCGGATCTATATACACTGTCACCGAGGCATAGAGCACAAGTGCTATGACAAGTGCCGCCAGCGTCCATATTATCCATTTCTTGTTCATGCTGCTTTTGACTTCTTCTCTCATAGCACTACATTCTCCCCCCCTCAGCTGAGCACTATGCGGCAGATTCTCTCCACATCCTCGTCCGCGAGGTCGGCGTAGAGCGGCAGCGTGAGGACGGAGTCCGCCATGTGCTTTGCCACGGGCGTGGCGTCGGGGTCGAAGCCCGCGCGCCCGGCGAAGCACTCGAACGAGTTCGTCAGCGGGTAGAAGTACTTGCGCGCGACGATGTTCTCCTCCGCGAGGCGCGCAAACACCTCGTCGCGGGTGTATTTATAGCCGTCGAACACGACGGGATAATAGGCGTAGTTGCGCTCCACGCCCGGCTGCACGGGGTTGAGCTGTATTCCGGGGACACCGCCGAGGCGCGCGTCATACAGATCGGATACGTGACGGCGCTTTGCGATTTCGCCGTCGAGATGGCGCAGGTTGCATATGCCCATCGCCGCGCAGAACTCGTTCATCTTCGCGTTGCCGCCGACGAACTGCACGCTGTCCGGCCCGTGTATGCCGAAATTCTTCAGGTCGTTGAGGCGCTGCACGAGCGCGGCGTCGCGGCAGCACACCGCGCCGCCCTCGACGGTGTTAAACACCTTTGTCGCGTGGAACGAGAACATGGCCGCGTCGCCGAAGAGCGCCGAGCTCATGCCGTTTTTCTTCACGCCGAAGGCGTGCGCCGCGTCGTAGAGCACGCGCAGTCCGTGCGCCTTGGCGATGGCGTCGATGCGCTCCGTGTCGCAGAGGTTGCCGTAGACATGCACGGGCAGGATGGCGACGGTCTTGTCGGTGATGAGGCGCTCTATCTTCTCCGCGTCGATGGTGTAATCGTCGGGACGGATGTCGCAGAACACCGGCGTGCAGCCGCAGCGGAGGATGGCATGGGTGGTGGAGGCAAAGGTGAACGGCGTTGTGATGATCTCACCGCGCAGCCCAAAAGCCTCTATCATGTTCTCCAGCGCGAGATGTCCGTTTGTAAAGAGCGTGACATGCTCCGCGCCGAGATAGCTCTCCAGCGCGGCTTGAAGCGCCTTATGCTTCTCGCCCATGTTCGTCAGCCAGTGGCTGTCCCATATATCGCGTATCTCCGCGCAGTATTCCTCAAACTCCGGCATGGAGGAGCGCGTAACGTTTATCAGTTCACTCATTTTTTCGGTCTCCTTTCGATCATCCTGCCGCGCCCTACGCGCGCCAGTCCAGCAGGCTCTCGACCATGTCGAGGTCAAAAACAGGTATGCCGCAGCGCTCCTGCACCGTCTTCCTCTCGGCGAACGAATCGTCGATGAAGATAGACGCGGGCTTTATGTACTCGGACTTATCCGCGCCGGGCGCGATATGTATTATCTCGTCAAAGAGGCGCGGCGACACGGCGTATCTGTCCATGCTCGCCTCTATATCCTCCGCGTGCTTTGTCAGCAGTATGAGGCTCTTCCCGGCATTTCGCGCCTGATAGAGATACATCATGAGTATGCTGTTGACCTTGCCGCGCACGGTGAGCGTGTCGTCAAAGTCGACATACACGCGCTCATACTCAATATCGGTTTTAAAGCGGTTGATGAACGCGCGGTCTATAAGCTCGGCATTGCGGTTGTTGATTATCCCCACGTCATAGCCCCACATATTGTACAGCGTCAGCAGCGGCATATTCACGCCAAGGTTGCGCGCCATGCACATCGTCCCGGCGATGCGCGGCGCGATCTCCATCAGGCGGTACTCCCCCGCCGCGTTTTTCTTCAGCTGGAAGAACCACGCGCCGTTGAAGCTCATGCGGCGGTTGATGTCCTCCGCAACGGCGAGGATGCCCGCGTCCGGCTCAAACTCCCGCGAGCGCACGGAGATACCGGCGCGGATGCGCGCGCGAGAGCGCGGCCCCACAAAGCGTAACGCGCCGTGCCTATCCGTGAAGCAGTCCACCGTGAACTCCTCCCCGGCAGGTACTCGCATATCGCGTACTCCACACCGTCGGAAAGCGCCTCGTCGAGATGCGCGCGGTCGTCAATGCGCCGCGCGCCGACCGCGCCCTGCCCCACTGAGGGCTTGATAAACACCGGGTAGCCCGGCACGGCGTCGGCATCGGGGTAGCTCTGCGGCAGGTATGCCGCCCCCGCGAGGTATTCATACGTTTTGTTCTTCGACCGGCAGATCTCCACCGTCTCCTCCGCGGAGGTGACGACGGCGGCGTGCAGCCGCGCCCGCTCTCGCGTGAGCGTGAGGAGCGCACTGTCGTGCGCGGGATAGACGTAATCTATCTTATATTTATCTATGATCCCATTGAGGCTGTCTATGAGCGCGGGATCGTCGACAAACGGGACGCCGTCCACGCAGTTTTCAAACACGAACTCCGCATGGCACGCCACGCTCGTCGCGCCGAAAAGGCGCACGAACTTGCTGAATTTGAGCGCGTCGTGTATCTCCAGCGCGATCTCTGTTCCCGCAGGGAACACCAGCACATTTTTCACATCACTCATGCGTTGCCCTCCTTTTCAGCGCCCTTGCCGCGGCGCAGCAGCTTTTTCACTATCGACAGCATATAGTCAAAGCTGTCAAGCTTAAAGATAATTGACCCCGCCACGTATATCGCCGCGCCCGCGATGACCTGCACCGGCAGCGTCACCCAGTCGCTCCAGCCCAGCCACGTTATCGGATAGACGAGCGCGCCCATCAGACACGACAGCAGTATTGCCGGCAGCATATCCTTCAGCTGTTGGATGTACGCATAGTCAAGGAGCTTCGCGTTCGGCCAGGAATTTATGATCTGTGCCATGACGCTTGTGAAGAGGAGGCTCAGCGCCATGACGTACACCCCGTAGGGCAGCGTTATCATCAGTATCACAACGCCGAACACCTTCTTGATTATCTCAAGCTTGAGGAACATGTCGCTCCTGCCCATCGCCTTTATCGCGTTGAGGTTTGCAGTGTGCAGCGGGTAGAACGCATAGCTGAAGCAGAAAATGCGCATATACGGCACGCACGGCAGCCACTTTTCCGTCAGCAGCAGCCGGATCAGCGGCTCGGCACAGACCGCCAGCCCCATCATCAGCGGCATCATCACGTAGGTGCTGATGCGTATGGCGCGGCGGGTCATGTTCCTGACCTGCTCCTTGTGATCCTGCTCCGCTGACAGCACCGGCAGCAGCACGCTGTCGATGGAGGCGTTGATGTTCTCCACGATGAGATAGGGATAGGTCATGCCGCGGTTATAATACGCAAGGTCCGTGTCGGTATAGAACACCGCGATCATGATCTCGCGCAGTTTATTGTACACCGTGTCCAGCAGCCCGGACACGAGCAGCTTCCACCCGTAGCTCAGAAGCCCGCCCAGACGCTCAAACGAGAACATCCACTTCGGCTTCCAGTCGACAGTGAGCCAAAGGATGGCGGTGTTGACCGTGACATTGGTGAGCTGCTGCGCCACGAGCGACCACACGCCAAAGCCACGGAACACCATCACGATGCCGACGGCGGCGCTCAGCAGCGTGCCGCCGAGCGTGGCGAAGAAGAAGCGCTTGAATTGCAGCGTTTTCGACACATACGCCTGCTGCACGTTCTTGACGCCCGACACCACGACCGTCAGCCCCAGCACGCGCACAATGGCGGTGAGCTGCGCGTCGTCATAAAAGCGCGCGATGGCAGGCGCGGCGAAGAAGAGCCCGGTATACAGCACGAGGCAGAACACCACGTTGAAATAGAACACCGACGAGAAGTCAAGGTCGTCCGGGTCTTTTTTCTGGATGAGGGAGTTTGCCATGCCGCTGTCGACGAACACGAGCAGGATGCTCGTGATGATCGTCACCTTGGCGACCGTGCCGAACACAGCCGGGTCGAGGATGCGCGCGAGCACGATCTGCACCACGATGGACACAAGCTGTGATCCGAAGCGCTCCATAAAGCGCCATATGAAGTTGGAAACGACTTTCTGCTTATTATCCATGGGCTCAGTAATCCTCATAGCCGCGGCGGCGGCGGTACGCGCGGTGCAGCGCGGGGAACATTATTTTCAGTCTCGTGATGAGCCGCGTCTTCAGCGGCTTTCGCCGGTGTATCCTGTCATACGGGGGACGGACAAGCTCTTCCACCCGTCCTTCTATATAATATAGCTCATACTGCCGCTCGAGCATGACCTCGCGTGCCGCGGCGCTCTGCGCCTCATCGAGGTGGGGCAGGAGCTTTTTCCATCATGGCAAGCTCACCCACGATGAACTCCTTGAGCTTGGCGTAATGCGCGTCAAGCTTCGCGCTCCACGCTGCGCTGTTCGAGCCGATGCGGTAAACGCTCATCACGCGGTCGAGAAAGCGTATCTTCCCGTTGAGGGACAGCCACAGCCCGATGGCGTAGTCGGTGAAGCCGTGCTCCGCCGCGGCATAGTGAAAGTCCGGCGGGTCGGTGATATACTCGCGCCGCGCCATGATGGAGCTTGTGTGGAACGAGTGCGAGGGGCCGTGTATCACGGTGAAAAAGTCCACATCGCGGTCGCCCTCCCCGGCGGGGCGGAGCGTCGCGTCCGGCTGCGTGCCGCCGCAGTAGTGCAGCATGGTGTTGTGCACACAGGCGGTGTAGTCCTCATGCGCGTCGAGAAAGTCCGCCTGACGCTGGAGCTTTTCGGGGTCAGACCAGTAATCGTCCCCCTCGCAGAGCGTGAAGTATTTTCCACGCGCGTTGGGGTAGAACACCGCGGCAAAGAGCGCGGGCATACCGACCTTGGAATATAGATTCTCCTCCTGATAAAAGGGGCGGATAATGTCTGGATAGCGCGCGGCGTACTCGCGTATCACGTCCGCCGTGCCGTCGGTGGAGCAGTCGTCATTTACGAGCACCTCAAAGGGGAAGTCGGTTTTCTGGCTGACAAAGCCCTCCAGCGCGTCGCGTATATAGTTTTCGTGGTTGAACGCTGTGCACAGCACAGAGACCTTGCACTTCTCGGTCATGCTTCTGCTCCTTTGCGCCATAATTAATCATTATATTATACCGCGGTGCGGCATTATTTTCAACAAATAAATAACACCGGAGCCCGTTGGAACGGACCCCGGTGTGTTCTGTTTACCTGTGAAGCCTCAGCAAAGAAGCTCAGGCGAGGGCCGCCGCGGTCTTTGCCGCGAGGCGCGCGTTGTTGAGCACCAGCTGAATGTTGCTCTCAAGAGAGTCGCCGCCGGTCAGCTCAACGACCTTGGCGAGCAGGAATGGCGTGGTCTCCTTGCCGTGGATGCCCTGCGCCTTTGCCTGTGCAAGCGCTTCGTCGATCGCCTTATCAATGACCGCCTTATCCATGGAGTACTCCTCCGGGATGGGGTTGGTGACGAGCATGCCGCCCTTGTAGTCAAGCCCGCGCTGGGCGGAGAACATCGCCGCCAGCTCCTCGGGGCTGTCCACGCGGTAGTCGACGGCAAAGCCGCTGCGGCGCGTGTAGAACGCGGGCAGCTCATCCGTGCCATAGCCGATGACGGGCACGCCGTGCGTCTCAAGATACTCAAGCGTCAGCCCGAGGTCGAGGATGGACTTTGCGCCCGCACACACGACCATGACCGGCGTCTGCGCCAGCTCCTCAAGGTCGGCGGAGATGTCCATGGTGGTCTCCGCGCCGCGGTGCACGCCGCCGATGCCGCCGGTTGCGAATATCTTTATGCCCGCCATGTGGGCGATAATCATCGTGGTGGTGACGGTGGTCGCGCCATCCGCTCCGCGCGCGACGAGCGCGGGCAGGTCACGGCGGCTTGCCTTGGCGACGCCGCGCCCGGTCTTGCCCAGATACTCTATCTCCTCATGGCTCAGACCCGCCTTGAGTCTGCCGCCGATTACGGCGATCGTCGCGGGGACAGCGCCGTTGTCGCGGATGGTCTGCTCGACGAGCAGGGCGGTCTCAACGTTCTTGGGGTAGGGCATGCCGTGGGATATGATGGTGCTCTCCAGCGCCACAACGGGACGGCCCTCATCCAGCGCCTTTTTCACTTCGGGTGAAATGTCAAGATACTTGTTCATGGTTTGATTTTGCTCCTTTTCTGCTGTTTTATAAAAAAGCTGCATACTGCCGTATATATCATGCTACGGCCCACCGCCGGTGCGTCTATGCGGCGCACCCGCTGCCGTGAAATGATATTTTATCAAAATTGCGGCATAATGCAATACCCTGCCACGAAAGACGCGGCAGGGTGGAAAAAACTTATCTTGTTCCCTTGTCGTAGGGGATGCCCTCCGCCTTCGGCGCGCGCGAGGATTTCGACGTGAACGCGAGGACGATGAGGGAAATTATATACGGCATCATGTTGTACACGGGGCTGGGGATGTTGAGCGCGACGAGACCGGGGAAGCCCATACAGCAGCGCCGCGAGCGCGATGCGCATCGGCTTCCACTGGCCGTAGATCATGACCGCGAGGGACAGAAAGCCGAAGCCCGCCACGCCGTATTCAAAGCGCCATTCGCTGACGCCGGCAGTGATGAACACTATGCCGCCGATGCCGCCGAGCACGCCGGAGATCAGCACGCCCGCCCAGCGCATCTTGTATACGTTGATGCCGACGCTGTCCGCCGCCTGCGGGTGCTCGCCGCAAGCCATCATGCGCAGACCGAAGCGCGTTTTATAAAGCGTGATGTACGACGCGATGAGCAGTATGACTGTCACGACCATAAACCAGTTGAGCTCCAGCCCGCCGACGTTGAAGAGGAACGCCTTCTTCGTCTCGGTGTACTGGATGGTGGAGGAGACGTCGTCGGGGTTGGTGGCGGTGTTTATCGCCTTGACGATAACGGTGGACGCCGCGATGCCGAGCATGTTGAGCGCCGTGCCGACGATGGTCTGGTCAGCCTTGAAGTTGATACTGGCCACGGCGAGAAGGCTGGAATACACCATGCCGAACAGCGCCGCCTGAATGAATATGACCGCGAGGATCATGACTATCGCGGGGGCAGTCGCCGGGATGTAGCGCAGCATCAGCGCGCCGCCGAGCGCGCCCATGATCATCACGCCCTCCAGACCGAGGTTGATGACGCCGGAGTGCTCGGAGAAGCAGCCGCCGAGCGCCACAAGGATGAGGACAGAAGCAAATATAAGCGTGTACTGTATCAGCAGTATCATTACTCCTCGCCTCCTTTCTCAGTTTCCGCGGCAAGCTTTGCCGCTTTTTCCTCGCGCTTTGCGATGTTCTTGTTCATGACCTGCTTCATGAACAGCACGAAGCCGCAGAGGTAGATGATGATAGAGGCGATAAGGTCGGATATCTGCGCGCAGTAGAGCGATTTGTCGACATACGCGCCGCCGGCCGTGATATGCTGGATGAAGAACGAGGAGAGGATCGCCCCCAGCGGGTTGAGCCCGCCGAGGAACGCCGCGGCGATGCCGTTGAAGCCCATGCCCGGCACGGAGGAGGTGCTGCACTCCCACTGTTCATATCCCGTGAGATACAGCATCGACGCGCCAAGACCGGCGATCGCGCCGGAGATGACGAGCGTGAGAATGATGTTGCGCTTTTCCGCCATGCCGCAGTATTTTGCGGCGTTCTTGTTGTTGCCGGTCGCTTTCAGCTCGTAGCCGAACTTCGTCTTGTCCAGCACCACCATCACGATTATCGCCACGATTATCGCGAGGGGATGGCGATGGTGACATATTTATTATTGTTGAACAGCGCGCCGAGACCGAGACTGGGGAGTATCGCGTCCGGGTTATCATGGGCGATGACCTTGGTATACGGGCTCGCGCTCTCCTTCACATTTGTGAGGAGCATATTTGTGGCATAGAGGGTTATCCAGTTGAGCATGATGCCGGAGATGACCTCGTTGACGTTGCAGTAGGACTTCAGCAGGCCGCTGATCGCGCCGAGGACAGCGCCGCCGACCATGGCGATCAGCATGCACGGCAGCCAGCTCCAGCCCCAGCCGAGCGCGGCGTAGATGCTCAGCGCGATGCCCGCGCAGTACTGCCCGGCAGTGCCGATGTTGAAAAGCCCCACTTTGTAAGCGAAGAGTATCGACAGCGAGCACATCAACAGAGGCGCGGTCTTAACGAGCGTGTTGCCGAGGTACTTGAGCTGGCTGGTGGTCTTTTTATAGGTCAGGAAGTTCTGCAATATCGTCTTTATGGCCTCGCCCGCGCCCTCCGCGTTTATGAAGAGCAGCACGATATAGCCTATCAGCACGCCGACGACGATGCACACCAGAGAGGCGATCAGAGACTGAACACCGTCATTTTTCAGAATGTTCTTCTTCATGCCTTCACCTCATCTCTCTTTGCGCCCGCCATGTAGAGACCAAGCTCTTCCTGCGTGGTGGTCCTGGGGTCAAGCTCGCCGACGATCTCGCCCTCGTACATGACGAGTATGCGATCCGGCACGTCCATGACTTCGTCCAGCTCAAGGCTGACGAGCAGCACCGCCTTACCTGCGTCGCGCTGCGCCACGAGCTGCTTGTGTATGTATTCTATCGCGCCGACATCGAGACCGCGCGTGGGCTGCACCGCGACGAGAAGCTCCGGATTCTTGTCGATCTCGCGCGCGACGATCGCCTTCTGCTGGTTGCCGCCGGACATGCTGCGCGCCGTCGTGAGCGAGCCGAGGCTGGAGCGCACGTCGTACTGCTCGATGAGCTTGTCGGAATAGCTGCGGATATTGCCGCGGCGGAGAAAGCCCGCCTTGTCGGTGAACTCCGGCTCAAAGTAGCGCTGGAGGATCATGTTGTATTCAAGCGAGTAGTCCAGCACGAGACCGTGCTTGTGGCGGTCCTCGGGGATGTGGCTCATGCCCATGGTGCTGCGCTTGCGGATGGAGGCCTTCGTGATATCATGCCCGCAGAGCGTGATCCTGCCCTCCTTCACAGGCTCAAGCCCCGTGATGCCGTAGACAAGCTCCGTCTGGCCGTTGCCGTCGATGCCCGCGATGCAGACGATCTCTCCCGCGCGCACCTTGAAGCTGACGTTTTTGACCGCTTCCTTGTTGTGCACCTTGGACATTACGGAGAGGTTCTCCACATCCAGCACCACGTCGCCGAGCTTCTGCTCGCCCTTTTCCACGTGGAAGTTGACGTCGCGCCCGACCATCATCGCCGAGAGCTTTTCCACGGTCGTGTCCTTGGTCTCCACCGTGCCTATGCACTTGCCCTTGCGCAGGACTGTGCACCGGTCGGACACCGCCATGATCTCCGAGAGCTTGTGCGAGATGAAGAGGATGGATTTGCCCTCCGGCGAGATTGCGCATGATCTGCATCAGCTCATTGATCTCCTGCGGCGTGAGAACTGCCGTCGGCTCGTCGAAGATCAGTATCTCATTGTCGCGGTAGAGCATCTTGAGAATCTCGGTTCTCTGCTGCATGCCGACGGAAATATCCTCGACCTTTGCGTCGGGTCGACGCGCAGACCGTAGTGCTGCGACAGGGCGACGACCTTCTCGCGCGCCTGCTTCTTCTGCAGGAAGCCCGCCTTGTTCGGCTCCACGCCGAGAATGATATTG
>VOFG01003256.1_pt1 | contig 59584 bp, 88 predicted proteins | sample 5384171 | NCBI WGS metagenome assembly VOFG01 (sample SAMN12384726, study PRJNA508395) | human gut metagenome | isolation source: healthy gut F | host: Homo sapiens
ATTACGTATTGCTTCAGCTCCTCAATCGGGATGCCACTGCTTTCCCGCAAAATGTGAGCCACGTCCCTGCTACGGCAAGCAGGAAGTTGTTGCTTCCGGCGGCGGAAATTGTCTTGTCTTGAAGAAACGTAAGATTTCATCGGGATTAGGGCAAGGGCAGACTTTTTACCGTTTAAAACGGTGGTCATCAATAGCTTTTTTTTTCACTGTAATACGCGTCCTCTACCAACCGGCGCGGAGGTCGTCCGCACTGGAAGACGACCACGGAATAGGGCGAGACGACGGTCGCAGTCTTTAGCAGACTGGCATGACGCGCCGAGGCACGATATCAGCTTCGCCGCATCGCCCATCGGCAGCACGGACGCGACGCCGGTGCCTGGCGAGGTCGGCTGCCGCCGTTGCAAAGTGCTTTGCGCATCGGGTCGCTCGTGTACAGGATGAGCGCCAAAGCGGCCTTTATCCACAGCGGTCATATTGTACGCAAGATGGGCGTGCTGGATTCTTTTAAGTCCTTCCCAATTTGGTCAAGCGTTTCGATATCGCATTCCGTGCATCTTCGCCGTCGGACAAAATCGCCGATGTCGACAATACAGGCGATGCCTCCATATGGCCAAGTGATAAGAACGCTGCGCGCTGCGCAACTCTTTCTCATGAGAGCAGTTCGCGCAGGAGCGCGTGCAGAAAGCTGCCTTGCGTATTCACTGCTTAGACGCCGCTCTTCTAATACTTCTTTATAGGAAGCGGCTTTTTTGTGCTCTCTTCAATAAATGCAATTCGCCGGTATCCCTCCTCGTCGCTGAAAACCTCCTTGTAATACCCTTTTATAATTATTTCATAAATGCCCTTTTGCTGTACGCAGGGCAGAACAGGCTGAACAGAAACAAAAGCGTCATAAGCGGTGCAAAAAGATAGCTGAAAATTCCCCATTTTTTGCGCCGCCGCGCCTGATAGGAGCAGAAAGTTTAGACGCGAAACTTTTTTGTGATTGCTAAAAGATAGTTTTGGCGCTTTATGTCAGACAGTGAAATATCCGCAATATCGCTGCCGCTTTCTTTTCCTCTACAACAGAGGCGTATACTTATTTAAGATTTCCGCGGCGCCAGTTTTGCAAATCCGGCGATGTAGGACCGGTCTGCCGTCTGCTGCAACGACGAGCTGCTCCGCGCTCGAGAGAGGACCGCAGGATATCGCTTATCCATGATAACAAAGAAAAATAATCGGGTTGCTGTATGCCCGACGGTCTCGTTGAGCTGGACGACAAGATTGCCGGCGTCTTGCCGCCGGCGTCAAAAACGCGGCGGACAGGTTTTGCTCTGCACTTCCGATGCAATATCATTGCGCGCAAAAATCTTTTGCCGGCATCGTTCCGAGGGCGCGATGACCAAATCGCCATAGGGTTTTTTGCAGCGCAAGGAGAAAGCTTGCTGCGTGTTGCCCTGATTTTCGGTCAGGCGCGTATAGATTTTAGTACTTCTAGATAGTCGCCGCCGTCTTGCGCGTAGCCGACCACTTCCTGCGTACTTTAGGTTTTTCCACCGAGGTAAGCGCCATGTCCATTCCGAAGTCAAAAATTTTGTTTCATTTGTGTCACTTTTAAATTCTTGACCGCGTCCATATCATTTTTTGTGTTTATATAGATATTATTGATGACAATGATACAAAACAGCATCACAAAATATAAAACAATCATAGCAAGGCAGGATGATTTGCTTTTGATAATCATTTTTTACGCTCGACCTATTTAATGTATGCTTCATGCCTGCGCCCCCTCTTTTTTACTATTTTATCAGTTTTATATTGGAAAGTAAACTGTTTCATACGCAAAAACAGTAAAGCCAAGGGCAGAGGGCCCTTGACTTTTTACCCATACAAATAGAGGATTTATGATAACGGCTGTTAGCTGATGACAGCCGTGAGAGGGTGCATTTGCGGTCAGCGAATCCCATACCAAAGCGCCTGCTGCCAAGTCTCACCCGCCGGTGCTGTTTGGGGAGCGGAGTGACAGGGTGACGGTACGCCGTCCGCCGGCTGTCACCCGTGTTATTTCCTCTGTGCGGACGCGGATAAGGCGGCCGTTTTGATTTAGATATAATACGGCTACCGCTTCGGCCAGCTCGGGCGTGTTATTTGTTACTGTTACGGTTATCCTCAGCGCTGCCGCCGGCAGAGGGCGCGCCTGTTACGCCTCCCCTGTGCGTCTTTATATACGATTCCGTCTGTATGGACAACTACGCCTTCCTCATACGGCGTATAGACTTCGTTAAAAGGAGCAGCCGGAAACCCTTCTGCGTTAAAGAGGTTCACGCGCGGGTCATTGCTGTAGGCGTAGCGCACAGCAGTTGATCGGATACGTTTGTGCTCGACACTGTAATTTTATTGTTTTCAATCACTGCCGTCGCCGGGTAAAATACGCCGTCCGCGCCACTGATCTCAAAGCAGGCGGGTGCCGCGCTGTTGTTTGTGGTTAGGCCGCTGCCCTTTTGGTAAAAGTCAACGATTAGTTTACCACCGTCTTTTTTCCATGTTTTTTATACACTGGGCCTGTATATGGCGTCGATATCTTTCCATAGTTCAGTTTAAGCGCAGAGAGCGCGAGCCGCTGGCCGACAGGCTGCTTCTTTGTCGGGTGCAAATTGTGGAGGAGTCACCGACATCGAGGGTAACAACTACGCCGACGTTGTCGTTTGTCTGTGCCGCTTTGAACTGGCCGTCGCGCACAGCCGGCCATTTTGCGCCGACCTGCTCGCTGTAGTTTGGCAGCTGTACAAAATGGAATGCTAAGTCGTCATTGCCCCATACTTCACGGTAGCTGTCAATCATTGCACCGAGCAAATTCTCATATACCGGCACGTCGTACCAGCGGTCAGCCTCGCCCTGATACCAAATAACGCCCTTCATTCCAAACGGAACCAGCGGCGCGACCATGCCGTTGTAAAGCCCGTTTTGCATCGTGTTTCCGGTGTTGTTTTCCGAATTATTTTTATATGTCGCCAGAACCTCTCTCGATTCGAGCGCTTTGTCGGTGAGCCAAGCCGCCATTGGCGTACCGCCGACTGCCGCACAAATCATACCGACCGGCACGTCAAGCTTTTGTGCAAGTCGCGGCCAAAGTAGTAGCCGACTGCGCTGAACGCGCTGACTGTACCGGCGGAGCAACAGACCACTTACCGTCGCGCACGTCCGGGTCCTCTTCCGGAATCGGGTTTGGACTCTGGGTAAAGAGACGCAGGTTCGATAGTTTGCATTTGCAACCTCCGTATCCTTATCCGCGTCGCTGTACATCGTAAACTCCATGTTGGACTGGCCGCCGCAGAGCCAAACCTCGCCCATCATAATGTTGTTGTACTCAATTACGTCGCCGCCGGCCGTAATTTTCATCGTATATGTTGTTTTGTTGTCCGCCGCGAGCGGGTCAAATTCAACCATCCATTCACCGTTTACTGCGGTCGTCTGCTTCGTTTCTCCATTAAATTCGACACTGAACACATCGCCGTCCAAACCGGAACCAAACACTCTGATTGGCATATTCTGCTGCAAAATCATACCGCTGCCAAATACGGAAGGGATAACATAGCGCTCTGCATTGATTACCACCGGGTTAGAAAGTACCGGTGATGCCGGTCGTAGAATACGACTTTGCCGTTATACTGTGCGTACCTGCGGGGATATTCTCCCACACAAAGGTGTAGGGCGACGCTGTCGCTGTGTACAAGAGCGTATCTCCGTTGTAGTACTCTACCTTCGAAACTGTACCTCCGGCGTGTTTGCGATGGATTTAAACGTTACATCTTTGCCGGCCTGTACCGTTTTTCCGCTGTACGGCTGGCTGATTGAGGTGATTACGCTGGCCTTCTGCGCGGCGGCTGACCTTTAGGTTATCGATATAGAGTGTATCGGTGCATCCGTCTTCTTTTGCTGGATATTAAACATGTTAATTGCGTTAAACGCTTGGCCATACGAAATTTGCGCCATACGAGCGACCGTCTGGCCCGTTGATTTCTACAGCGTATGTGTGATTGTCGAGGTCGACTATCGTTTTGATGTGATACCACTCATTTTCTTTGATTCGCATAGAGGTATCGCGCTCTGTAAAGCTGCCGTCCTTTGTGATAAAGTTATTGCCTCTGTCGACAGAATTTGCGCAATGTGCGCCGCGGACGATGTATAACGCGGGTGGAACAGCGTGCGTCTGTTGCCGAAGCCTTTCAAACATGAAGTCACCTGCTGCGACGATGATACCACTGTTTGGGTTTGGCGTGGGCATATGAATGCTTACACTAAACTTATTGTCAAGCTTGACACAGTTGCCCCATTCGGGCTTGTTCGGCGCAGGAACTGCGCTCGCTGAACCGCCTGTCAGATCGACGTTAAGCCCGCTGGGCTTGCCTGTTCCGGTGTAATCATCGAAAGCGTACTGATAGAAGATATCTTCTCCAACGGTGCATCGCCGACTTCGATTTGCAGCGACTGGCCGCCCATTATCCCACCTCGATCGTCCGTCGCGATGGCAGTTACGACATAGGTGCCGGGTTCAAGCGGTGCGAACGTGCCCGAATAGGTGCCGTCGATTGGTTTGGTTACGGTTTCCAGCTTGGTTGTACCGCAATAGAAGTCAACCGATACGATTTCCCCGTCCGGGTCGGTTGCTTCTACGATAATCGGAACAGTTTGGCCGACGCCCATCAGATAGTGATCGGGCGGCGATGTAATGTTGACAACCGGACGCACGTTCGGCGCACTGACAGTGAACGTTACGGCGGATGAATCTGCCGTGCCGCCTCCCACTGCATACGCTTTTGCTGTGACGCTATGGCTGCCCACCGGTGCATCAGCCCATATATAGCTGTACGGCGCCGTTGTTGCTTCACCGATTTTTGTTGTTCCTTCATAAAATTCTACTTTTTCAATCCCGTCTGTATAGCTTGCTTCTGCCGAAAGCGTCACCGTATCTTCACCAAATATAAAAATCCTGATTTGAGGTCGGGGTATTCATGAAGACAGACGGTGCGCTGGCGTCTACGAGGCGATACCCTTTGACATATTCAAACGGTGTGCTTGCGCCTGCGGAAAAATCTATGCGACCTAAAGTTGTAAATTCCAGACCGCCTGTTACGACATAGTCGTACACATATTGTTTCAACTCAGCACCTTCTTCGCCGAACCAGACAGAGAACACCGGATATCCCCACTTATTGACCATCGTGACCTTTACCTTTACAATGTACCATGTATCCGCCTTTTATACGTTGCGTTGGGCACTTCCTTCTCAGTCCAGCCATCACGCGCATAGAGCTTGCCATTTTGGAATTTGGCAATCGTCGGAGTTGAGACACTGTATCCACCGCTGCTTAAACGATTACGTATTTTAAACAAGTCTACGACATGATCCGTACCGGTAAGCTTTATTTTTGCCTCAAAATAAACCTCGCCGCTTGTGATAGTCGATTTGAGCTCAATATTTCCCAAATTCTGCACATCGCCGTTTAATAACGGCTCAAAGATATTTTGTTCGACTTCCTGCGCGAACACGGGCACCGCCGTGATACACATGGTCAGGACAAACGTGACCAGAAGCAGGAACGCCCTTTCCGTTTTGTACTGTTTTTACCCTCATACAAAAAATTCCCCTCCTCAAGTTTATTTCTTGTAATGATAGGTTGATGACTTTATTGTATCACCGCGCAATTTTTTTTGTATTTCCTTCCTTTTGCAGATGATCGACAGTTTTGATTTTTTTTGTTGCACTTTTTTTGATTGATAAAAAGAATTGTAACAAATCTGAAAATTTGTAGACAATCCAATAAAATAAAGGATATACATTTGCAATTGTATGTGATAATATGATACCGTCAAAAATAATACGACTGAATAGCAGAAGGAGGAAGGGTTTATGGTAAAAGGTGTTTATCCGTTTTGCTGACGCTGTCGCTGCTGCTGGGGATTGCAGCGGTGCCGGCCGGCGTATCGGCGGAGGTCATCTATGATACGGTGTACTATGACAAAAATTTTGACGCCTATGATAATGACTTAAAGTTAGGTGCAAGCACATCCGGCGCCGAAATACGAGGGCGATAAAGTTGTGGTACTTTCGTCGGACGGAACGGCGGATAAGGAAACGCCCGGCTTGTATCCCGGGAATAAGGAGTACCAGAATTTAGTTGCCGAATGGCGCGTTCTTGTAAGCAACAATACGGCGAAACGCGAAGCGCTTGGAATTAAGTTTCTCGGGCAATGGTCGAATTCAAAGCGCGATCTTGTTGTGTTCGACGCAGACGGAAAGATTAAGCTTGCTCCGGACAATGGAAATTTGGCCACTGCGGTTACGGCATTTGAAGGGTATCAGGCCAATACATGGTATACGCTGAAGCTGACTGTCGGTGCAACAATAACCGGAGAACCGGCCAAGCAGGACAACATTAAGCTGGAAGTCTTGGAGGATGCAACAGGGAAAAAGAATACTGTAACCGCGACAAAGGATTGTGGATATAAGATTAATTCGATATATTTTAAGCAGTATGGGGTAGCGGAGGAAACGCACAGCATGACGCTCGACTGGTTTAGGGCGGGTAATGTTGAAAGCCTCGCTTCCGGCAGTGCGCCGACAATTTCTCTTACTGCGCCGGCTAATGGCGCATCGCTTCCGCTCAGCGAGCCGGTTACGCTTATAGCTGATGCACAGGCGACAGAGCCGGGTGCAGCAATTGAAAAGGTGGAGTTTTTTCGAGGACAGCACAAAGCTCGGCGAAGATGCGGAAGCACCATATGAATTTGTATGGAGCGGTGCGGGCGCGGGCGCGCATACGGTCAAAGCGGTTGCGACAGACTCGAACGGAGCGCGGGCGACCTCGGAGCCGGTGACATTTACGCTCGTGGATGGCATGTTCCAGACTAAAATGAGTTTTACTGTGACGAGTTTTCAAAAGATTATGGCGCTTGGAAGACGGAGCATTTGGTAAAACGGTTGCCCACGGGCCACAGTATGACGAATAAAACGGCGGACGACGGGGTTATAAAATATCTTTGGATTAGCTCGAGGCGCCCGGAACGTCGAACATAAGTACATACGAGGTTACGGTGGACGGTGGGAAATATACGGTCTATGGACGGTTTGCAGCCGACAATTATGCGCTTCGCCGCGAGGTATTCCAGCTGCTTTGCCAGAGTAGAGGAGGCAGCTACCGCGTATCAATTTTGTGGTGTTTGACACCGACGGCAGTATCAAAGGGTTGGACGAAGGCGGCAAATCGATTACGCTTGTGGAAAATTTTGAGCCGGGCAAAGTGGTACGAGATTTCGGCAACGTTTGAAAACCTTGAGTATCAAACGGGCGATATGAATGTGACATATACCGTGACGCCGGAGGGCAGCGCCTATCACAAAGGAGACTTATTTAAGCCTTGCACGCAACGCGAAATTCCGCGCGCTGTTTATCCAGCAGTATGGCGAGGCGGATAAAAGCGGCAAATTTTTAATTGACTATGCCGGTATGTATGAAAACTTAAAGCCCATTGTAATTACAAACCCAGTAAAAGAAGCGACGTATTATGCTGGCGACACGGTTGATGTGAATTTTACCATCAATGGGCTCGTATCCTCGGCGGATGGTATGTGGACGGCAATTTGGCAGGTGCGGCAAACGCGGCGGACGGCGTCTATTCCTCCAACTGACGGGGCTTAGCGCAGGACGCATACGATTAGTGGTAAAAGCGGTGAGCCTTTCCGGCGAAGCGGCGAGTCCGACCCGGTAGAAATAACGATGGAGGACGGACTTGTCATTTCGTCCATGTTCAAAACGACATGGTGCTCCAGCGGACAGAACGTCAACGTGTGGGGCAGCGGCCCGAACTGGGGGAAACCGTTACGGTCCGGTAGGCACTGCGAGCGCAAGCGACGGTGAAAACAACGAGTGGAAGGTTGTTTTTGCCGCCGATGGAGGCGGGCGGCCCGTACGATATGACAATTACGGGACAAAACAGCGGTTTTAGTAAGACATTTACAAATGTAATGGTCGGCGAGGTATGGGTTACAAGCGGTCAGTCGAATCGCATTTACAATGCGCTGGTTCGGACAGCAGGCCAACGCGAAAACAATGGAAAATGTACGGCTGTTTTCGATGGATATTCCGGACTTAAACGACCCGGCGCAGAAAATGACGAACGGGAAATGGAACGTATACACGCCGGACTCGGCCTATAATTACTCGGCGGTGTCCTACTATTTAGCGGAGGCGCTGCACGAGGCGACAAATATTCCGGTCGGTATCATCTGCGCGGGTGTGGGCGGTTCTCCGGCGCGCTGCTGGATGAAGTAAGGACGTACGCGAGCAGAGCAATATTTAAAGACGATACTACGACAGCGGCGCAATCGGCGTTGCGGCGCGGGCCAGCGCGTTTATAATTCCTCAATTGCACCGCTGCATAACTTCACAGTTGCGGGTGCAGTATGGTATCAGGGCGCAGCGGATTCATATTCGACTGTACAGTATGACCAAGTGGTGACGGGCCTGATTCACGATTGGCGCAGCAAGTGGCAGCAGGAAACGCTCCCGTTTATTATTAATACAGGACAGGTATATCAGAACCGGACGCGTCGCGTATGTGGGCACGGGTACGCGAAGGGCAGCAGAAGGTAGCCGACACGGTAGACGATACTTATCTTGTGCCGCTTATTGAGCGGAGAGCCGACAAATATTCACCCGGGCGACAAGAGAACGGTCGGAGAGCGGCTGTCGGCTGTGATTCAGGCACTCAACGTCGAGGGAGCAACACGGACGTATATCCGCCGTCGTTTGCGTCGCGCGTGTAAAAAAGCGGTAAAATAATTGTGACGCTCAAAGGACTGCACCGGGCTTGTGTCTGATGACGGCAAAAGCGCTGCGCGAGTTTGAAATCTGCGGTGCGGACGGCGTATTTGCGGAGGCAAAGGCGGAAATTACGGTGCGAACGAGATTACGATATCATCGGATATGGTGAAAGAGCCGTTGTATGTACGCTATGCGTTCCGCAACTGCCCAGAGGTGAACCTGTTTGGTACAAACGGGCTGCCAGTGACGCCGTTTCGGACGGACAATTACTTCGGCTATTACTATCCGCGTGCATACCACAAGACGCAGTATACACCGGTGAGACGGTTTAGTAGAGGTGGACACAAATAAAATTGCGGGCGGCGTGGCAGAGGTTGCACTCTATCTCGACGGCGTGAAGCATTCGACGATGACAGAAGCACCGTACGAGTTCGATTTGGGTACGGTAACGGCTGGACGGCACACGATTAACATTATGGCATTGGGTACAGACGGCGTTACCTATCCGTCTTTCCGGACAAATTTTATGTTGGCATGCCGAAGACTGTGGAACCGTTCTACACAAACGCGTATGATACCTTTACACATAGCAAAAATATGCCGAACGATTTCACCGGCGCGGCGGGCACAAATATTATACCGCCTGACAGAAAAAGCCGGACGGCGCGGTGGGCGACAAGTGTCTTGAGTCCGCTGTGCAAAGACCCAATACTGGTTTGTACAATTATTTATCAGAATCGGCGGAAATTTTACAGGCGACGTTTGACTTTAAATTACGGGCGACGGCAATTACTCTATGCTGTTTGCGCGAGCGAGTCTTCGAAGGCGGTATTTTTAAAGATGGTGTAATGTCGATACCGGGCGTGACGGATACTATTACAGTTACAAAAGACACATGGCATAATATTAGTATCTTAATCTATGGGCGAACCAGGGAGGAACCTATCTTACACTGGATGGCGGTACGCCAATTGAGGGCGGATCTCTCTCTTGGTGCGATTGACCGCTTTAAGAGCACAATTACAGATACGGCGGAGCAACGGAACGGGCTTTATATTGATAACCTCCTCGTTGACCTCGCTGCCGTATTCGGGAAATCAGCGGTGAACGATCCCACTACAGCCACGGTGACGGCCGCCGCAATCGGCGCTGGCTCCGTTTCCGCTGGCGGTTCCGCCTCTGCGGCAAGCGCCTCCGCTACGGGCAAGCTCGGCGACGAGGTCACGCTCACGGCGACGGCTGGAGCTGGAAAATTCCTCCACTGGATTGACGCCGCAACCGGCCGCATTCTAAGCGAGGATTCTGTGTACAAAACTGTCATACTGTGACACAGCGTTAAGTGCGGTCTTCACAAGCGGCGCGGCGGAGAAGATTGCGGTCTTCAAACGCAGCCGTCAGGTTGTGACGAGCGTGTTCACGGACAGGACGGTCGCTCCGGCGTCGCCCGTGCGTGATGGGCTACGAGTTCACAAATGCTGGTTAAAGGACGGCGTGCCGCAGACGTTCGGCGCGGGCGAAAGTGTGACAATCGCCGAGGATACAGTGTTTGTGGCGGGTTGCGCGCGGTCCGGAAAGCGGCGTACGACGTGGTGGTAGAAAACGGAAGCGGCAGCGGAAAATACCGGTATAACGACGCAATGGCACAGCGGTCGCAAACGCGGCAGAAGCAGGGAAAAAAGTTCTCGCATTGGGAGAAAAGAACAGGGGCGGTGGTAAGCTACGACGAGGAAATTACGAGTTTTACGCAAACGGAGCGTTAACAGTGAGGGCAGTGTATGTGAAATTCGGTCACGGTAGAGAGGAGCCGGTGCTGGTGATGAAGGCGGACCGGTGGCCGTGAACAGGAATAAGTTGGCGTATTTTGAAGGCAGGACGTGCCGGCGGAGTGGGAGATATTTGGAAGCCAGGATCCTGTTGGGGCAGAGCGCAGCGTTAGACTCGGAGGCACAAAGGCGTGGTAAAGCGGCAGCAGGCTCGACCAGGTAGCCAGTGCTCACAGTGCAGAAAGTACCAGGGCAGAAACAATGGTACACACGGGCCTTGCGTACGTAGCGTATAGAGGGAACAAAGGGAAGTGAAAGTGAAGTATAGCGAAGTGGTGAGTGGGGAGATGTAAAAAGGAGAAGGAGGCGCACTGCGCTCCCTTTTTTTGAGGGGGGAAAAATAATGCTTGACAAAAGAGAGACTGTTGCTGTGTAAAATATAATAGCTTTTTATGTAAGCTTGTTTATATGGATAAGTGTATAAAATTTCCTTACCCACAAGAGGTGGGGTCAAAGTCAGAAGGAGGTGCAAACTTACGATGGGAGATCATCAACAATTACGAAACTATTTTTATCGTAAATCCCACGACCTTGACGAAGAAAGACCAATGCGGTCGTTGACAAGTTCAAGGCGATCGAATCAGCTGAATTTTAATCGACATGATTACGACGTATGCAGAAGGCAAAAGAAACTCGCCTGCAAAGTTAACAAGAAGCAAAGAGGAGAAAGCTACTATGTGCTCGTAAAGCTTCTCGTCGAAGGGCGATTTCCCGGCGGAGCTCGACCGGAATACAAAGGAGGATATTCTCCGCAACATTGGTGATAGAAAATAGTGCGGGCTACCACGAAAGAGGCGGTGTATTAAAATGAACAAAGCCATATTGGTAGGAAGACTGACGGCTGATCAGAGTTGAAGGCAACGACGAGCGGCGTAAGCGTTTGCAGCTTTTCCGTTGCGGTGAACCGCCGGTTCGCGCGCGCGGGCGAAAGCGCAAGGCGGACTTTATCAACTGTGTCGCATGGCGGCAGACGGCGGAGTTTATTTGCAATTACTTTGCAAAGGGTCGTATGATTGGTCTTGTCGGGTCGATTCAGACACGCGATTGGACGGACAATGAAGGCCGGAAGCGTTACGCGACGGAGGTCATTGTCGATGAGGCGTACTTTACGGAGAGCAAGGGCTCGTCCGAGGGAGCGCACCGGCGCGCAGCGCGCAGCCGTGGCAGCAGAGCGCTCCGCAGCAACAGACGCAGCAAGCGCCGCAGGGCTTTGACTCGCTCCCGGACGGGGCGGACTTTATGCCCGGCGTATCGGACGACGATTTACCGTTTAACGCGTCGGTTATTTTAAAAGTTAGACAGAGTGAAAAAGGATTTCGATAAGGAGGTTAGCGTTATGGCAGAGAGAAGTGAGCGGCCTGCTCGCGGCGGCAGAAGAGCCAAGAGAAAGGTTTGTGTTTTTGTGCAGACAAGGTAACGGAGATAGATTACAAAAGGACACGTTTAAGCTCAGAAAGTTTATTTCTGAGAAGTCGAAGATCGTGCCGAGAAGAATCAGTGGCAACTGCGCAAAGCATCAGCGCGAAGTGACGGAAGCGATTAAAAGAGCAAGACATATTGCACTTTTACCGTACATCTGATTGATTAAAAAATCTCACGCAATTGCGTGAGATTTTTTTATTTCCCTAAATGTATCATCAGGACCGTTACATCTGCGGGCGATACGCCCGAAATGCGCGACGCCCTGCCCAAGCGTGCCGGGCCGTACCTGCGCAAGCTTCTGGCGCGCTTCGAGCCGCAGACCGTACACATCGTCATAATCGATTGTGTCCGGTATTTTTTATCTTCTAATTTTCGCATATGCTCCGCCGCTTGAAGCTGCTTTTGAATATAGCCTTCATATTTGATGAGTAGTTCTACCTGTGCGGTGATTTCGTGTGGCAGCGCTGCGCGCTCCGGGTCGACCGGCGCTAATACGTCATAGCTAAGCTCCGGCCGGCGGATGAGTTCAGCTAATTTAATTCCCCGTTTTCAGCGGCGTAGACGCGTGCGCCGCAAGCAGGTCGTTTACAGCCTTTGGCGCAAACGGTGACGGTTCGGATGCGTTTCTGCTTCAGCGTTGATTTTGTCTTGTTTTTCCAAAAAAGCGCGCATACCCGCGTCGCTGATTAGCCCGATTTTATGTCCGAGCGGGGTCAGCCGCGCGTCGGCGTTGTCCTGACGCAGCAATAGTCGATATTCTGAGCGCGACGTCATCATCCGATACGGCTCGTTTGTACCCCTTTGTCACCAAATCGTCAATGAGCGTTCCGATATATGCCTCGCTGCGCTTTAGCAATGGGCTCTTTTTCCCTGCAATTTACGCGCGGCGTTAATCCCGGCGATAAGCCCCTGCGCCGCCGCTTCTTCGTAGCCACTCGTTCCGTTAAACTGTCCCGCGCCATACAAGCCGGAAAATGCCTTGAATTCGAGCGAGGGGCTTTAGCTGAAGCGTATCAATACAGTCGTACTCAATTGCGTAGGCGCTTCGCATGATTTTAACGTTTTCTAAGCCGCGGATGCTGCGCAGCATTTCGCTGTACATCTTCCGGCAGACTGGTCGACAGGCCCTGTACGTACATCTCTTCTGTCGACAGGCCCATCGGCTCAATAAAAATCTGGTGGCGCGGCTTGTCGGAAAAGCGCACGACTTTGTCCTCAATCGACGGGCAGTAGCGCGGCCCCTACGCCCTAATCACGCCGGAGTACATCGGCGCACGATGCAGATTTCTGCGGATAATCTCATGTGTTGTTTCGTTGGTATACGTGAGGTAGCAGTCCGCTCGGTTCTCGAGTGTGCCCTCGGTCTCAAACGAAAACGGCGTAATCTCGTCGTCGCCTGTTTCACGCTCCATCGCAGAAAAATCGACACTGCTGCGTAGGATACGCGCCGGCGTACCGTCTTAAAAGCGCAGGATTTTGATACCTAAATTTTTTAACGACTCTGACAGCGCTGTCGCGGCAAACATCCGTCGGGCCAGACGCGCGCGCATAGTCGCCGATTAATATTTTGCCGCCTAAAAACGTGCCCGTCGCCACAATTACTGCACGCGCGCCAAAGCGTGTCCCGGTCGCGGTCACAACGCCGCATACGGCGCTGTCTTCAACGAGGATATCTGTGATTTCGGCTTGTTTTACGTCAAGGTTCGGCGCAAGCTCGAGCCGGTGCTTCATCTCAATTTGATAGGCGCGCCGGTCAATCTGCGCGCGCAGGGGAATGCACCGCCGGCCCTTTGCCGCGGTTTAAAATTTTCGACTGGATAAACGTTTTGTCGGCGACTTTGCCCATTTCACCACCGAGCGCGTCAATCTCGCGCACGAGGTGGCCCTTTTGCCGTACCGCCAATATTCGGATTGCACGGCAAATTAGCAATCGCGTCTAAATTTGTCGCAAATAGTACAGTCTGCATTCCGAGCCGCGACGCGGCAAACGCCGCCTCGCACCCGCGTGGCCGCCGCCGATGATTGCAATATCATATGTGGTATCAAACTTTTTGCAAGCGTATCATCCTTTTTGTTGAGTTCTTTCTATATAGGATACCACAAAGCGCGTCCGCGCGCAAGAGCGGAAAACGCCTTGACATATCGGCGCGGCTGTGCTACACTGTAATAAACTGAATCAAATAAACCGATGACTGGGAGTAGTAGGTATCAACTGTGAAATTTTAAAGAGCCGCCGGCGGTGGGATGGCGGTATTTTGCGTGATATTGAATGGACCTAAGAGGGCGGCCTGAACGGGAAACCAAGTAGGCGCCGACGGAAACTCTAACCGTTATGATGAGAGCATGTGTTGGCATGTGATACCTAAAAAGGTGGCATAGCAGCTATTGCTGCATAACAGAAGATTGCTTCTGTCCTTTGGGGCGGGAGCTTTTTGTTTTTGTAGGGCTGCGATATGCTGTAAGGCTCATATGCATTTGCATATGGGCTTTTGTTTTGAAAATTGGAAGGGGATGGTCAAAATGGACGATGGCTGGTGGTGCTTGGCGTAAAAATTATTTTAGAGAGGATGAAAATTATGCAACAAAACGGATTTTAACGGGGGGGACAGAAACGACGGGACGGCTGCATTTGGGCCATTATGCCGGCAGTCTGCAAAACAGGGTACGCCTACAGGATGAGTATGACACGTTTATTCTGCTGGCGGACATACAGGCGCTGACAACACATTTTTGAAACGCCGGAGCTGGTGGAAACGAATGTTTACGAGGTGGCAATCGACAACAGCTGTCGGGCTCGACCCGGAGAGAGTCACACTGATACAGCAGTCGGCTGTATCGGCGATTGCAGAGCTAACGGTGTTTTACTCGATGCTTGTGTCGGTTAACGTCCTGCGTCACAACGCCGACAATCAAGACCGAGGCGAAACAATACGGCTACGATGAGCTCACGTACGGCTTTTTGGGCTATCCGGTCAGTCGACAGCGGATATCACCTTCTGGGGGCGGACGTTGTGCCGGTTGGCGGACCAGCTTCCGCATATGGAGCTGACGCGCAAGATTGCGCGCCGGTTTAACGCGCTCTACGGCGGCGGGCAGGAGATGATTAAGGTTCCGGAAGCAATGGTCAGTGCGACACCGCGCCTTCCCGGGCTTGACGGCGGCGCAAAAATGGGGAAAAAGCGCGGGCAACGCAATTTATTTGTCGGACGATACGAATACGGTCGCGGCGAAAGGTGAATATGGCGCTGACCGACCCCGGGCGTATCACGCGTACCGACAAAGGAAATCCGGATATTTGCGTCGTCAGTCAGTACCATAAGGTGTTTGGTGCAGCGCAGTGCGACGAAATTTGCAGCGCGTGCCGCGGCGGAAAAATCGGCTGTGCGGCGTGCAAGCAGAGACTGAGCATGCAGCTCGATACATTGCTCGCGCCGATTCGGGAGCGGCGCGCACCTATTATGAGGCGCATAAAGCTATGGTGCGCGAGCTGATTGCAGCGGGGGAGCGAAAAAGCGGCAAAAATCGGCGAAGAGAAGATGCGGCTTGTCAAAGCGGCGATGCATCTTGCGCTTTAAGCGGCGCGGAAAGGCTTTTGTAAAAAACATGTTGTAATGTATAAGAAAATGGTGTATAATACATAAATAACCTTTGATAATAAGAGGCAGTAGGAGGTTTTAAGATGCCTGAAAACGAAACACAGCAATTATCCGAACTGTTGCAAATTCGCCGCGATAAGCTGAGCGAGCTGCAAGCTGCGGCCAGGACCCGTTTATTCAGACAAAATATGAGCGTACACACCACAGTGTGAACATTGTGGAAAATTTTGACGCGTTTGAGGACAAAATGTCCGCGTGGCGGGGCGACTCATGTCAAAGCGCGGCATGGGAAAAGTGCTCTTTGCGACCTTGCGGACCGCGACGGCAAGATTCAGCTTTTTATTAAACGGGATATGCTGGGCGAAGAAGCGTACGCAATGGTGAAAAATATGACATCGGTGATATTGTCGGCGCTGAGGGCGAAGTGTTTAAAACCAAGACGGGCGAGGTGTCGGTTAAAGTAAAAAGATATCGTGCTTTTGTCGAAGTCGCTTTTGCCGCTGCCGGAGAAGTTTCACGGCCTGACGGATCAGGATTTGCGCTACCGTCAGCGCTATGTTGACTAATTATCAATCCGGACGTAAAAAGACGTTTATTACGCGATCAAAGATTTTGACTGCGATTCGCGGCTATCTCGACAGCAGGGGCTACCTTGAGGTAGAGACACCGATACTTAACACGATTGCCGGCGGTGCGGCGGCGCGTCCGTTTATCACGCACCATAATACGCTCGATATGGATATGTATCTGCGTATTGCAACGGAGCTGCACTTAAAGCGGCTGATTGTCGGCGGCATGGAAAAGGTTTATGAAATGGGGCGGCAGTTTAGAAACGAAGGGATGGATATCAAGCATAACCCGGAGTTTACGTCGATTGAAATTTATGAGGCGTTTGCCGACTACAATGATATGATGGATTTAACGGAGAATTTGATCCGGCACGCTGCGCAGGAGGCGTGCGGCACGACGCTGATTAACTATCAGGGCGTGGAGATTGATTTGTCAAGTTCTCGCGTATGACGATGATTGAGTCCGTGAAGCAGTATGCGGGCGTTGATTTCGATGAAATTACAACGGACGAAGCGGCGCAGGCAATCGCGAAGGAAAAGGGACTTGAGGTAGAGGCGGCAAAGTCGAGCCGCGGCCATATCATTGCGCTGTTCTTTGACGAATTTGTGGAGGACAAGCTCTGTACAGCCGACGTTTATTACGGTATCCGGTTGAGATTTCGCCGCTGGCAAAAGCGCAAAGCCGTCCGACCCGTCGCTGACGGAGCGGTTCGAGGTATTTATTACGGGGCGCGAATTCGGCAACGCATTTTCCGAATTAAACGACCCGATTGACCAGCGTGTCCGCTTTGAACATCAGGCGGCGCTGCGTGCAGCGGGCGACGACGAGGCCAATATGGTCGACGAGGGACTTCCTTACGGCGCTTGAATATGGTATGCCGCCGACGGGCGGCGTAGGAATTGGTATTGACCGTCTTGTGATGTTGCTGACGGACAGCTACTCGATTCGCGACGTATTGCTGTTCCCCCACCATGAAGCCGGTGGAGAAATAAACGGCGTGTGTGCGGTTTTATGACGAGGTGATTTTTAATGAACGTAACGCCCCCGGTCTATATTAAGCCATTTTCAAAAAATGGTGGGAAAACGTATGGTACTACTATAAATGGGCAATTTAGGCGGTATCGTTTTAGTAATTTTATTGGTGATGTTTTTAGCGGAATGCGTGTTTAACGTACAGCCGGACTTTACGCTGACTTATATCGGCGGGCTGGAAAACATGGGGCAGATACAGGCGTATCAGCTTGAGGACCAGTTTGCTGCGGTGACGCAAGATATTAACAACGATGGGCAGGGCGCCTCGAAGGTTAATATTATCTATCTCGACAAAAACAGCGGCAGTGAGGAAATGGCTGCGATGTACAATATGGCTGATATTGAGATGGCGGGCGGCGACGCGGTCGTATTTCTGTTCTCGGCGGATTTTTTGGACCGTTATGCGGACTATGGGTTTATTGATCTGTCGCAGTATGTACAGGAATTTGGCATCGGCGAGAGCTTTTTACGCTATGACGGCGCCGGCAATGTATTTGCTATTGAGATGAAGGAAAATCCAATTTTACCCAGCTTGATTCGATTCGCACAGAGGGGCTCTATTTGGCGGTGCGTCCTATGCGGCTCAATGACAGAACAACGTGGCAGAAGGACAATTATGAAAACGGGCTTGCGATGGCGCGTTATATCATCAGCGGCGGCACAGTCACGCCGCAGTAAGGGGGCGTGCCAGTGGAAGAAAAGCGTGCCGTCCGGACAGCGTCCGACACGGAGCTGTTTGAGCAGTACAAAAAACAAAAGATACGGCTGTGCGCAATGAAATTATTGACCGTTATACATATCTTGCTGAGATAATGGCGAAGCGTTTTTTTCGGGCCGCGGTATCGATTATGACGACCTGTATCAGGTGGCGTGTATCGGCCTTTTGTATGCAGTGGAGCGGTTCGACGTGTCAAAGGGGCTGAAGTTTACAACCTTTGCGACGCCGACGATAACGGGCGAGATTAAACGGTATTTTCGTGACAAGGGTAATTTTATCCGCGTACCGCGCAGGCTGTATGAAATATTTTCAAAAGCACACCGGATTCGGGTTGCAAACGGCGGCGAGCAAGCGGAATGTATCCCGAATGCAATCCTGCCGCAGGTAATTTCGATTGAACGCGAGATTATGGACGGCGAGGAGATCCGGTTTGAACATACGCTTGGCCGTACGGACGACGGGTTTTGATGGTCGAGGAAAAAGATTTCGTCGAAAACTGTATGCGAGAACTCAGCGAGAATGAGCGGGAATTTATCCAAAAAGCGGTATTATGGCGAACAGAGCCAGAAGCAGATTGCAGCGGACATGGGCGTGTCGCAGATGTGTGTCGCGTTTGGAGCGTAAGCTTTTAAAAAAACTGCGCGATATGTATTTTAAAGAAGCGTAATTGTTACAGGGCTGAAACGCGGCGGAAGGATTCGCAGTGTATCGGCCTTTTTCAATTGGTATTGCATATTCTTAAAACATATGCTATAATAGTCTCAAAAGCAAAACTTTTGAGACATTGGAAGAAGTCACTGGCGAGGGACAGTCTCTCCTACGGCATGGCCGTACCGTGCTTTCTTCGGATATGTGCCATAAGTTATGATATACTATTATTAAAATAAAACCCGTATAGATACGGGATGAAAAGGAGCTGTGTGTTGATGTCGGTATTTTTTTGAGGTGGCTGCACTTTAAAACTGCATATTGGGCGGTGCAATACGAGAGGTGTATTCTCTTTGTTTTGCTGCGCCAAACCGGGTAACCTGATGTGAATTCTATAACTGTACGTTGTAGCACACACTGCGAGGTGTGTTATTTTTGTGCGATAAACCGCAGTTGTAGCCATGAAACGGGGCTGCTTTCTGCGGCCTTTTTATATCTATAATTGATTTAACGATTTTGAAAGGGGTTGTTTTGATGCATGTCATGAATTGGAACGATAAAAACAGGTTGAATTTATTGATAAAGAGAGGGTAAAAAATGGATTTATTTGACTATGGGCTTCCCAAAAACTTATTGCCGGTAAATACAGATAAAATTCCGGCACGCGTAAGTGCTGTTCATAAACAACGGTATGAACTGATTTGTGAGTATGGAGAAATTTTTGGAAAACTAAAGGCGGGCGTTTATTATAGGAGCGGAAAGAAGCAGGTCTTTCCGGCGGTGGGCGACTTTGTACTACTTGACTACAATACCAGCGGGGACAGCCATATTGTGGCTACGCTACCCCGTAAGACGCTCTTTTCCCGCCGCGATCAACACCAGGGCAGGGCGAGCAAGCTATCGCGGCAAACTTTGACTACGTTTTTATTATACAGTCGCTTAACCGGGACTTTAATTTAAAAACGGTTTGAGCGGTATCTGACGTTGGCGTACCAGTCTGGCGCGGTCCCTGCTGTGGTGCTGACGAAGGCAGATTTAACGGAGGACTGTGACGGATACCTGCGTGCGGCGAGCAAGATTGCAGCAGGCGTTGGCGTGTTTGCCGTTAGTGCGAAAACAGGAGAGGGACTAACCAGTTTATCAGACTATTTGAAGCCGCGCAAAACGGCCGTGCTGCTTGGTTCGTCTGGCGTTGGAAAATCGAGCTTGGTGAACGCTTTGGCAGGAGAGGAAATAATGGCTGTGCGCGAAATTCGTGCCGGGGACGGACGGGGACGGCACACAACGACACACCGCCAGTTAATTCGGCTGCCGAACGGCGCAATGGTCATTGATACGCCGGGTATGCGCGAGCTTGGTATGTGCGAGGCCGCAGAGGGGCTCGGCAGCGCATTTTCCGATGTGGAGCAATTTTTGGAAAGTGTAAATTTTCCGACTGTAAGCACCAAAGTGAGCCGGGCTGTGGGATAAAGGCGGCGATAGCAAGCGGCGCGCTGTCACAGGGGCGGTGGGAAAGCTATGTTTCGCTCGACAGCGAGGCACAATACGGCGATGATAAAAAGGCGTATTTGCGTCAAAAACAAAAACGGAACAAAACGATTGCGAAATACGTGCGGGAAATACAAAAGGCGGATTACCGGCGCGTACCCTGTGCGGAGAGTTTTGTCTGCAAGGTGTGCGGCGCGGCAGTTGCACCGGAGGGGGCGGGAGCAGGCACCGTAATCACTGCCCGAAGTGTTTGTCGAGCGTACACGAAGACCATGCGCCGGACGATCGGGCTTCCTTTGTGCAAGGGGATTATGGACCCGATCGGCGTATGGGTACGCAAAAACGGCGAATGGGCGTTGATTCACCGCTGCCGGTCGTGCGGCGCAATTCCTCGAACCGTGTAGCGGCGGACGACAACCCTGCCCTGCTGATGTCTATCGCGGTAAGGCCACTCGCTGACCCGCCGTTTCCTATGAGCACTTTAGAGCAACAATTTGGTAATAAAACGGATTAGGCCGGCGCAGGGCCACTGCATGGAAAACTATTAAAAAGCGGCATAGCAGAGTCTATGCCGCTTTTTTGATTGAAAAGATGTTGTTATGCCATTTCCCGTATAAATTTGATATAGCCTTCCTTGTCGGTAATTTGTACAAAGTCGTAGTCACCTGCAAGTTTTTTAGTATATCCGGCGTATTGTCGGTGGAGCCTAAATCTACAACAATGATTTTTGGGACGCGCCCGCCGTTTTTGTATGTAGGTTTTGCCATACGACGCCCCGGATCAGCCCTTCCACGTTTTCTTGCTGGTCTTTTTACTGTCAGTACGACATAAGGTTCATTTTTTTCCTTTTTGAGTGTCGCGACAAAACCCACAAAATCAGAAATTAGGGCTAAATACTCCAACAATTGCAAAAACCAAAACAGAGCGTTGAGAAACAAATTAGCGCCCAAGTATAAGACCTCCCTTTAATGTACCAAAGATTACTTCCCGGATGGATAGAAAAAACAATATATTGTATGCGCAAAGATACAAATTTGTGCGGAGCATGCGCTGATTTATGAAGAAAAAGGGGCGCCGCAAGTAAAAAGTGTGCAAAGTGTATAAAATTTCCCTTGCAAAAATGCGACCGGAGCGTTATAATGAGAACAGTCGCTTTTACAAAGCGGGCCATTTTGATGGTTTTTGATACGAAAAAGGGGCAATGGCATGACAGGGCGTAAGCTTTATAAACATATTTATAGGGGTTTTATTGCGGTTGCGCTTGTAATTACTGTAATTTTTCTCTTTGTTTTACATAGCAGTTACGAGTCTATGAAAAGCAAGTTTGAATACGAAGCGGGGGGCAGCGCTCGACCAATTTGCGAAGCGGGCGGATATTCGGCTTAGCATGATGAAGGAGGCGGCGGCGCGTCTTTCGCGCGACGAGGGCAATTGCTGCGTATGCACAGGCCGAGGAGACGGACGAGAGTGTTTTTGCTCGTACAAGAGGCCATCCGTAGGAATGTGGCTGATTTCGGTGCGCAGGGGATGAGTATCTATGTATCGAAGCTTGATTCATCATTAGAACGCGTGATTGGGAGGGACAGACGCCAAGCGTATATGATTTTTTGAATTCGTACCAGTTTGGCAATGGATCCGGCGAATCAATTAAACAGTATTTTACAAGAAGCGAGAACGAGGGGAAAATATTTGTGCGCTATTGTGTGAAGTCTACGCTGCGCAACACAAACAGTCTCTTTATGGTAGAGCGCGAAATGATAGGCGAAAACGCGGTCTATGTAATCTGTTCACTCGACATGGGTGTGTTGACCGGTTCTCAAATTTACCGTGATGGTTCATTTGCAATTTTAGACGGGCAGAATATCGTATGTAATGTGGGTTCCAACACGTTGCAGACAACGGATGGCATCAATGAAATCATAAAAAAAGAACGACAGGGGGACGCTGACTGGCGCGGCGGCGCAGGGGCGCGGGTATCTTTACCGGGCTGTGTCGTCCGATATTTATCGCTGGAATTATGTATTAGCCGTGCCAACCGTAGCGCTTTGGCGAGGGGCTGTGCAGATATTTTTGCCGTTTTGGCGCTTTGTGTGGTCTGGTTGTTCGCGTGCTGGGGCTTGCTGAAATTAGTTATGAAGTGGATATACCGGCCGATAGATACGATGCTGCGCTGTATGCCGGGGTATGGAACGGCTTTGGCGGATGAAGTGGCTTTTGCTGCCTCTGCCGTTGCCACACTATCCAGAGAGCAGGACGCCCTTGCGGGTAGGCTGGAAGATGTGAAAGAGCCGCTTCGGGCAAAGTTTATGCGGGATATGCTTTTGGGCCTTGTGACGGGCGACCGCTTTAGCGAGCAGGCGGCAGAGTATGGGCTAACGGGCTTATCGGGGCCGTATCGGGTTGTTTTACTGGAATTTGTTAATTATGATCTGCTGGTGGACGCGTTTACAGACGATGCGATTCATGAGATTAAATATCAAATTGAGGAATTTATCGGCGACCAGTTAAAAGAACAGGTCATAGCCGGCGTGGTAGAGATTGATGCTACGAAGATGGCAGTGATTTCATATGGCACGGATGTGCGGAAGCTGCGGGAGCTCTTGATGGATATGGCTATGATGGTAGGGGCAGCTTTGACGTAGAAATCGCGGGGGCGATTGGCGATGATTGCGACGAATTGTTTGAAATCAGCAAGTCGTACCAGTCTTCATGCAGAATTATGGAAAACAGGGTTTCTGTCGGGTAGAAGCGCGATTGTCACGGCGGAGGATGTTAACGCTGCAAACACAGGCGGGTTTTATTATCCGCTGAATGTGGAGCGCGAGTTAATCACAGCGGTGATTCGTGCGCATGGAGAGAAACAGACAGAATTATAGACGATATATTAAATGAGAATTTTAGGAACCGGACGCTGACCAAAGACAGGATGAATGCATTTGCGTTTGCAATTACTGCGACGCTCAACCGGGTGTTAGAGTCGCTTAATAAAACGTCCGACGAAGTGTTCGGCGACGGAGACATTGTATTTCTTGATTTAAAAATGTGCAGAGATCCAGAGGAGCTCGGCGTGAAGATTCATGAAGTGTTCCATAAGGTGATTACACATATTGACATGGAGAACAAAATTGCGGAGGACGATTTATCCAACCAGATGCTTGCATACATTCATTCACTACAACGAAAGATATATCCTTGTTAGATATAGGAGGACATTTTAACTTGTCGCAGTGCTATACCAGCACATTGTTTAAAAGATACCACAGGGAAAACTTTAAAGACTATTTTGAGTCGATACCGGATTAAAAAGGCGAAAGAGATACTTGCACAGGACCCGGGGATTAAAAATAACAGCTTGCAAAGATGATAGGGTGTAATACGGTGGCGACGCTGTTCCGTCTGTTTAATAAATACGAAGGGATGTCACCGGGACAATATGTCAAAAGTATGAAAGTATAATTCCTATGTGAAAAACTGGAATTTAAAGAAATGCAACAAAACAGTGGCAGTAATTTTGGTAAAGTAACAAAGAAACTGCCTGATTTGAAGCAAAATCAAAAAAATGCAACGATTAAAAGAATTAAGAATTTACATGGCACTATTTCTATGATATGATTATGGTAAGTGAGTATGACCCGCCAATTTTGTTGTGCGGGCAATCGGTTTTTTTGTTCTGCCGTTTTCGCCGTTTTGGCGCACGGCTATAAATAACTAAAGTATCGTAAATTTTTTTAGAACGAGGGGAATCTTCATGTTCAAAAAGTATATGTGTTTGGCGCTTTGCTTGCTCATGGCGCTTGGCACGATGTCAACGACTGCTTCGGCAGCTTCGGCTGCGGATGCGTTGACCGCGTCTTATGTAAGTTTTTCGGACGCGAACGGCCCAATCACAGATTTGCCTGCATCGGCTTCTAAGGTGACGGCTTCTGTGACGGTCAGCAACAATTCAGCAAGCGCTTCATCCGTAGTTTTTATGGGTGGGCAAATATGTTGACGAAGTTCTTACAGATATTAAGTACACAGAAGCAGAGGTTGCCGCTGGCGCGCAGAATACGCCGGTGAGTGTTTCCATGGACAATGTTGCTAAGGACGAGGTTACGTCCGGCGGCGTGACGTACGACAGAACGGTTTTGAAGGCTTACGTTTGGACGGGTCTTCTTAACGGGCGCGCACTTGCGCCGATTGCTACGCTTCCGTCCGACGACCTGAGCATTCTGTACGTGAAGAAAAGACGGTAAGATTTGGTCGGAGTTTAATCCTGATAAGAAGTATCAGGTTTCGGTAATCGATCCTACTGAAAAAATACCGCAGTATGAATTCTTTGTAAACGACAATGCGACGAAGCTTGAAGCGCCGGCTAAAATTTGGCTTTGGCGACAATGTAGTTACGCTGACGTCTGCAAAGGGAAATAAGGATTCATATACCTTTAATTTTTGTTGACGGCAACGAAGTAGCAGGAGCGTTCCTCTACGATAATTACGAAAGAGTATACAAGCGGCGCGATGAATACCAGCAAGTGGGGCTCTCTTTGGTTGGAGGTTATCTTAACAATACAAAGCTGCTTCAGAGACCGAATGGGAATACATATGTGTCTTTGTTCGGCACAGATGGACAGCAGTATCCCCGTCTTGAAAAGCATTTGACAGACGCTAACGGGAAAGCCCCCGATTATAACCGTGAAATTATAATTAAGAGTAAGGCTATGATTCAGGACGACGCACCGGGTGCAAGCCCGGTAACTGCGGATATCCTTGCAAGACGAGCTCTGGATAAGGCAGTTGGTATTCTGAACATGAATTCTGCTTCGGTAAAGCTGTTTGGCGTAGAGTTTGGTAAAGGAATCACAAACGGCGTATGGTTTAATTTGAGATTAGACTTTAAAATAGACCCTGTAACCTATGATGTTACGGCAACTGCTGTGTTAACCGGCGACGGTCTTAAGGATAAGGCGGGTCAGCCGACGACGGAGCTGCGGGCTGAGGGCAAGAGCAACTTCGCAAAAAGCTGAACCGGCAGCAGTCTCGATTATGTTTAACACAGGCAATTTGGCGAAGGACAACGGCGCAACAAAATCTATCAACTATGATGATACGATTATGATGTATGCGCCGGAGGCATCAACAACGCCAACATCGGTTCGCTTACCTATACGGTAGACGGCACGACGAACGATGTAACGGACTTTGAGCCGAACGTGGCAAGCGGCGAGTACACGATTTCTGTTCCGGAAGGCACGGACGAAGTAACGCTTAATGTTTGAGCCTTATGAGGTTCGCACTGCGACGGCTGAGGTCTATGTTAACGGTGAAAAGAAGGACGGCGGCGTAATTGCGCTGGCTGGCGAGCCGGTAGATGCGACGATTAAGATTACGGCGCAGGACGGCACGGTAAACGAAAATTATACTGTACATATTATATGGCGGCGGCGTTGTTCTGTCTAAGAACGCGAAGCTGTCTGCGTTGACGTATCAGTATGGTGATAAGCAGCCGGAGGCGGTTCCTGGCTACTCGTCTGCTGACGAAGACAAGGACTATGGCACGATTACACTGCCGAGCGATACGAAGTCGGTAACGGTTGGCGCAACGACGCAGCATGAAAAGGCGAATGCTGTTATTACCATCGACGACGGCACACCGGAGGGTAAGCCGGTTACAAATGGTGTTGTAGCTGTATCGAGAGGTGCGGAAACGGTAGTAAAAGTTACTGTTACACCGGAAGATACAACAGCAAAGCCGAACGTATACACAGTTGCGTTTAAAGTAAAAAGATCCGATTGTTCTGACGAGTGATACGCTCGAAGTTGGTAAGGATATCGTGCTGGTAGACGAGCCGATGTCTCCCGGCTTTGCCGATTTACACTGACCGTGACGGTTGGACGTTTACGACGCTGGGCGCAAAGATTAAGGAATCAATTTCTTTGTTAGAACAAACGCAAGAACAACGATGGAAAAATATGCGGGCAGCGGCGATATGTTCAGTTTTTGAAGCGCCGGAGGATGGCCGTCTGTACTTGTTGAGCCAAGATGCACGCGCGAACTATGCGAACGCCGGCTGGAAATTGCTCAGCAGGAGCGCACCTCTTTGGCCCGGATGGTGTTACGGCTTTGGATAAGTCGGTTAAGTACACAATAATGCGTGACGGCATGCAGAAACACAATAAGGGCGATGTTGTTGATACGAAATATTGGCAGGCGGTTCCCTATAACTTTGAGCCGTCGAGTCCGTACTATGCTTCTTGGGCACAGGCACAGGGTTGGGATACGACAAACCTGTTCCGCGACGAAATCGCGAAGTATGAAGCAGGCGAGATTAGCTATGTTCCGATTTATGTTGAAAACGACAACGCTTATGGAAAAGACGATACATCCATTCGCGATGGTAAGAGTCTGCACTATTGCTACCGCTTGAGTTTAAGCAGGGCGATACGGTTAAGGTTCCGTTCTTTGTTGAGCAAGGGGGCGGAGCGAAAAACTGACCCGCCGGTACTGGTTGTAAACTGGGGCGTAAAGCAGGTTAACACAACCTCGTATGTACTTGACGAGACAAACGCAACCGCAGTATCGGCAAATTCCGGCGATACGGTGGGTCCGGTTGTGATTGAAACAAGCGCGGACAAAACGTACGAGTATGTAAAGGGCTTTAATTTAGCGGGCATCAGTGACCGTACGTATGAATACATTATAAACGGCGACGGCAAAAACAAAGGTTACAAGTGGACGCTTTCGGGTGACCAGTATACGCCGGGCCAGTATTTGATTTACGCTAAGGGCACGGGCCTCGGCGGTGACGGGAGAGACAGCTTCTTTGTAATTACCGACGAGAAAACAATTGGCGGCGGCTCGTCTACGAATAAAGAGACTGGCGTAACGACGTACAGCGGCTTTAACTTCCCTGCTGTGCGGGATGCTGATGCTGACTATAGCATTATTAGACTCAACTGGGTACCGGTAGGAACAATCACGGTTCGGAGAACGGCTCTACCACACTCCGCCTCGCGGGACGTGAAACCCGATTGTTGACAAACTTATCCTGATTTCTGTTGACGCGGAAGAGGATTATACAATCGAAAAGGCAGAGGCAAAGCACGCTACCTACTATAATGCTACGTTTAAAGCAGAAAACGGTGATACGCTCGCGACAGTAGAGTATGACAGCGGTCTTGTTGGCACAGCGGTGCCGACGGAAGCGTATATCCGGACTGCGAGTGACAAGGGCTATCAGCAGGGCCTGTTAAAGCCGGTTGATGCGTTTGTCGTTCCGGAAAAGGAAGGCATGATTGCGGCATGGAAGCCGGCTACGCTGCAGGCAGACGGTACGACTTTTTTGTACCGGGTATACGACAAAGCCGACAGAGAACGTTTTGTTCTCCGACGACTTTGAAGGGTATACAGACTTGTTTGTAGATGGTGCTGAAACGGCTGTTCCGGATACAAGAAAGTGGACCGGCGTTTACAAATACAATACTTTACTGAAAAAAGATAGTGCAAACACATATGTCTCAATCTTTCCTGGAAAGAGAGAGATAATACGGCTGAGAGTTGAGAGGTATCCACGTATCAGTAAGCTAATTGGTGATTACGATAAGACACCGTTGCGCGTAAGTGGTAGAATTATGCGCCAGAACGGCGCGACGGTTAATCCGTCTTTCAATCTTGAAGTGCTCGGAACAAGCAGTACGAGAAGTTCATGGCTTCAAATTAACAATGGCTCGATTCAGCTGTTTAAAGGCGAGTCAATTGGTAAGGCAGAGGCCAGCAAGTGGATTGACTTTGATTTATATGTAACATACGGCGGCACGAACGGAGAAAGTTCGGAAGCGCTTGTGATTTTGGAAGGCGAAGGCCTGACCGATAGGTTCGGAAACGCAACAAATCGGATTGCGGCGAAGACAGCATGCAGTCTGGCGGACATTAATGTTACAAATTCACTCAACTTCTATTTTCAACACGAGTTTACAGCGGAAGAAGCTGGTGCAAGTATCAACCTTGACAATGTTGAAATCGTGAAGGATCCTGAGATTCCAGCGCTTGCAGATAATGCAAAGCTGAGCAGCCTAACGTATACGACGGATAAGGCGGCTGCGGCTGCGGTACCGGGCTTTGACCCTGCAAACGAGGGCGGCGCGTATACGGTTGACCTGCCGGCAGGTACAACATCTGTTAAGCTCGAGGGTGTGCTCGCGGATGTGGCAGCAAAGGGCGGCGTAATCTTTAACGGGCAGGCGCTTGCTGAGGGTACAATCGCTGTAACGGACGGCAGTTCTTCGACGGTAAGCTATGTTGTAGTTGCAGAAAACGGAAAGACGAACCGGTTCGACGTTACCTTTAAGGTTGCCGGCGAGGTGAAGAACAGGCTTACAAACCTGAAGACTGCTTCCAGCGCAGGGCGTTTATACCGACAACGAAGGTTATATTATTGGTGAAGACAAGCAGACGTCCATTGTTTCCTGAATGGTAAGTATGCAGTAATGGATGGTTTGATTCCTGGCGTAACAACACGTTATGGCACTAAAGGGGATGAAGGCCGCAAAGTAGATGCAAATACAAACAGCTACTTTGAGGGCGCCACAATTATCAAAGCGGCGCGTGGGGACAGAAACTCCTCGCCGGCCGGTAAGTGGGCGACTCCAGAAATACTATTCTTCACCCGACTATGACGGTAAGGGGATGGACACGGCTACTGGCTGGAATTTACGGTCAGTGACGACTGTACTGTATTCAGGTAGCGAGAAATGACGGTAAATTTATAGATGTACCGTGGATAAAATGCGCCTGCGGATTGGACCAAGACTTCTAAGAGCGGCCTTAAGCTCGATGGTTCCAACAATATATACTATAAAGAGTATAAAGCCGGCGAGACGGTACAGATTCCGAACTACGGTGTATACGACCAGTGGACGAATGAAACCGATTGGTACGAAGCGCCGGGCTGGTATATCGTCTGGGCAGATTCGGGCAAGGTAAACCCCGACACGCTGGACGGTAATGCGAAGCTGTCGGCTCTGACATATCAGTTTGATGGTGAGACGGCTGCGACAGCAGTACCGAACTTTGACCCGACGAACGAAGGCGGTAACTATGATATTTCTATTCCGGCAGGAAGAGCTCGGTAACGGTTGCTGCTACACCGGCATCTGTTGGTAAGACGGAGGTAACAGTTAAGGTTAGCGGCGAAGTGGTGCCGGACGGCGTTGTTACACTCTCTCTTCCAACAAACTGACGATTGTGGAAGTAACTTCTGTTGCTGAAGACAAGGCGACAACATATACGTTTACGATTACATTTACGCCGGAAGGCTTGGCAGTAGGCGAAGTAACAGATATTACGCAAGCTGTGACACCGAGTGACAGCAAGAGTGCGGTACGTGCGGACACAATTGTATTTGGCACTACCTCCCCCGTATGTACGTTATTCTAAAGGGGAAGACTGGAACGCAATGGTACAAACGCAGGCGCTGCTATCTACACGGCGGATAATGCACCCGCTTTCTTCGAGGGCGCAACTGCGGTTAGAAGAGATAAGAACGATGGCAACGGGTCGAACCTTACAGAAGGTGCAACGGCTAATTATTGGGGTAAGACAGACTTTAACGGTAAGGAAGGCAACGGCTACTGGCTGACGTTCAAGGTTTCTGAAGCAGGAACGGTTTACGTGGTTGACCGCGAGGGCAAGGGTTGGCCGAACAAGCCGGACGGCTGGAACACGAGTAAGTTTACAACCGGCGGCAAGACCATGTACTATAAGAAGGTTGCAGCTGGCGAGACGGTACAGATTCCGAACTACGGCTGGGATAATAGCTGGACGAAACTGACGACCGGCAAGAGCTTAAGGATCCGTCCTACTACGTTGTAGTTTGGGGCGCAGAAAGCCCGGAAGATAAAGTAAACAGCACGGCGAACCTGACAAAATTACAGTATCAGGTTGGCAGCGAGACTGCTGTAGACGTACCGGACTTCAGCAAAACGGACGAAGGCAAGCCGGAGGGCTACAAAGCAATTGAGCTGCCGGAGGGCACAACAGAGGTAAAGGTGCTTGCATCTGCTGTGAGCTTGCGACGTATGTTGTAAAAGCTGGCGGCGAAGTAAAAGCAGACGGTGTTGTTGCTGTTTCTGCCGACGCGGCGACAGAAGTTTTGGTTGAAGTTACGTCGGAAGACAAAACCAAGACAAATACCTTTTGACGACGTTTACGGTAGCTGGGGCTACCGCACCGGAGACCGTGGTTATTTACGATAACTTTGAGGATTATGGCGATGCGACGACAATTGATAAAAGCATTAAGGGTTGGGTATCTGTAAAGGAAACCTAATATCAGTCTGAACAGGTCGTTGGGAGCCGGGCAACACAGTTGCCGAGGTGAAGAAGGTAGACGCAGAACAGTGGCCGTCCCTGCACAAGCATATCACGGCAGCGCTGGAAGATATCTTTGTGATTAGCGGAAAAGTAAGACTTGATAGCGTGGGGATGGGAACCGAGCCATTACCTTGAAATGCGCGATCCGGTTTGGCCTCATACGACAAAAAGGAATACGCTAAGCATTAGTTCGAGCAATATCAGTATTTTAGACAGAAAGATTGCGGAAGGCGAGTCGGGTAAGTGGATTAATTTACAAAATGTATATGATTCGCGGCGCAGTAGGCGAGAAGACACAGTATATTGTTGAACTGACAGGTGAGGGGCCTGGGATGCGAGTGGAAACCCCACAGAGAGGTGTAGTAGTAGCGCGCTAACGCAGCACAATTAGATGGCTTTTTTTATATCCAAGAAAATGAAGTTAAGATAATGTTCAATCATAATCTGGGGAATAGCGATGACACACGTGTATATCTTGATGAGCTTAAGATTGCCAAGGTAGACACTGCACCGGATTTTGTGTTTAGCAATGATGCAAAGCTTCAGTCACTGACCTATGCGCCGAACGGCGAGAATGAAAAGGTGTAGAGGACTTTAGTTCGACAGATGAGGGTAAGCCGGAGGGCTATGCGCTTTCAATCGAACTGCCGTACGGCACGACAACTGTAACAGTTGGCGCGACGCCGGTAAAGCGGCTTGGTATGTTGTTGAGCCTAAAGACAAAGAACTGCCGGACGGCGTTGCAAAAGTATCGACGGATGCGGCAACAGATGTTCGGGTTGTTGTAACATCTGAAGATGGTATGACTACGAACACCTTTAAGCTGACGTTTACGGTTTCGAATGAGGCACCGCCGGAAAAAATCGAAGGATGCGACGCTGAAAACACTGACGTATCAGTACGGCAGTGAGGTTGTGCAGTGGCAGTACCGGGCTTTCCCGCCCGGTGCAAGCGCCGGCGGTAGACATTACAAAGTTTCTCTGCCGGAGGGCAACAGCTGCGCGACGATTGCATATGAAACAACGGACGCAAAAAGCAACCGTTGCGGCTACACTCGGCGACGGAACAACGCCTGTAGCAGACGGCAGCGTAGACGTTTCAAGCGGCAGTGCAACGGTTATCATCACGGTTTCACCGGAGGATGAGACTGCGCAGAAGAATGTATATACAGTTGTATTTGAAGTAGAACAACCGCCGATTGCGCTCGAATTAAAGAGTGACAGGCTTACGGTTGGGAATAATCTGGTTCTCGTTAATGAGCCGATTAAGTCGACAATGCCGCTTTATCTTGACCGTGATTATTGGCCGTTGCTTACAATGGGTAAGAAAAATCATGAATCTAACCTGTTCGTAAGCATCAATACAAGAACGAATACGGATCTTTACGTTGATGACGGCAGTGGCACAATGTTTAGCTTCACAGCACCGGAGGACGGCAGAGTTTACGTTTTACATTATAATTCATTGCCGACGTTTGCAAGTGCTGGATGGAGTCTTATGAATAACGGCACGCTTCCGGCCAAAGGATGGCAAGAAGATAACGGACAATGTGTCGTATACAATGCAGCGCGGTACGAAGTGGCACGCAGCAGGGACTGTGGTTAATAAGCCTATGCTGTTTACGCTGCCGTATAATTACACGCCGAATAACCCTTATTATGCGGCGCGTACGAGGCACAGTCCCTTGAATTTAGAGAGGAAATTCAAAAGTATGAGGCTGGGGGCTCGATTATATCCCGTCTTATGTTGAATCAATTCCAGCAATGCCTCGGCTGCGGGAGAAATTTACTATAAAAACCTTTCCTATTGCTATGCGTTAGAGTTCACAGTGAGACGGTAAAGGTTCCAAACTTTGTGGCACAAGGGCCAGACGGCGCAGAATGACCCCCCGCTTATTCTCGTAAACTGGGGCGAAAGCGATTTATCAACCGTACGTCGTACGTACTCGACGAGACAAACGGTGCACTGAAGTCGGAAGACAAATCGGGTATTACCATGAAAAACGTCGTACTTTCAGACCGGTGAAAACACGTACGAATTTGCAAAGGGTATGGAGATTGGCGGCGTTGGCGCAGGCGCGAACAGAAACCAAGAGTATGTTATTAACGGCGAAGGCCAGAACATTGGTTACATCTGGACGCTTTCGAGCGAGGGATTACGCGCCTGGTGATTACAACGTATATGTAAAGGGGTATGAGCTACGGTAGCGACGGAAAAAGACAGCTTCTATATTGTTTATGATGAAAAAGAGATTGACGATGATGCTGGTATCAATTTTAATGCTCCGCCAAGGACAGGCTCAGATAGAGTTCTGGGTGACGCGACGGTTGAGCACATTGCATTGAACTGGAAAAAGGGTGCCAAGACAATTACAATTGCGGAAAACGGCGCTATTACAGTCCGTGTTCTGGGCCGTGAAGGCGGCGCGTTTGTAGAAAAAGTTATGTTGTTATCAATGAATCAGACCAGACGCCAGCGGAGGCAGAGGCAGCGCAGGGCGTTACATTCAAAGACGCGAAGTTTACGTCCGAGAGCGGCGACGTGCTGGCTACTGTAAAATATGATACTGCGCTTGCAGGGACAATGGTTCAGGTAAGGGAACATATCTGGATACAACACCGGATCCGGATGTGGCGGTACAAGAACAGATAATTGCTGCACTTAACGTGCCGGAAAAGGTTGGCTTCACAGGCGCTGGTCGCCGGATAAGCTCGCGGCGGACGGTACGACGTTTGCACCGGTTTATACGGCAGCACAGAACAGCACTGCAAAGCTGAGCAGTCTGCAATATCAGATTGGCAGCGAGACGGCTGTTGACGTACCTGTGGCTTTGCTGCAACGGACGACGGCAAGCCGGAGGATATACTCCGATTGAACTGCCGGAAGGCACAGCAGCGGTAAAGGTACTCGCGGAAGCGGCTGACAATGCGGCGTATGTTGTAAAGGTTGGCAGCGAAGTAAAAGCGGACGGCGTTGTTGCTGTTTCTGCTGACGCAGCGACAGAGGTTTTGGTCGAGGTTACGTCAGAAGATGGAACAAAGACCAATACGTTTAAGCTGACATTCACGGTTGCGAAGCCGGTAACACAGGCGATGCTCTGGGATGACTTTGAAGGGTACGGCAATGCGGAATATCCGGATAATTCAAAGTGGGATAATGCGCTTCCTATAAAAACAACCTGAAATTTGTCACGGAAGACAGCGGCAATAAATATCTTTCGTTATTTGCAGCAAACGGCCAGTTATTCCCGCGTATGGAGAAAACCTTAAAGGGTTACGACGGGAAGGGCTTTGACTTCAGCAAAAGCGTTCTGGTAAGCAGCAGAGCGATGCTGCAAAACAGCGGGGGAATCGAAACCGGCTATCTCTATAGAAGCGAGACGTTCGGTATCAAACAAGGTAGATGTTTGAGTATTAGTGAAGGCTCAATTAAACTTTATGGTACAGAATTTGGTAAGGGCGTAACGTACGGCAAGTGGTTTAAGTTTGATATTACGTTTAAGATTGACCCCGAATACGTTTGATGTTACAACAAAGGTTGTAATAACGGGCGAAGGCCTGAAGATATGTCCGGTGATCCGACAGAGAAGCTTACCTTTACGAAAATGAGCAACTTTACAAATGTTAATCTCGCAAATGATTTGCCTATTTTCTTCAACACCGCCAATCTCGTAGATGACGCAGGTAAGACAACCGTCAACTTTGATGATGCGTTGATGGATTATACGGCGGATATTCGGACACAAGCCTGAAGAGCTTGACGTATAATGGTGCTTCAGTACCGAATTTCTCGGCAGCGACGACGGATTATATAATTTATACAATGACGGCTGATCCGGTTGCGATTGCGGCGGAAGCAAAGGATACAAATGCACAGGTTTCGATTGATAAGAATAGCCTGACGCCGACTCTTGAAGGCGATAAGGCAACGGTTACCGTTACGAACGGCGATGAAACCGTGACGTACACGGTAACGGTAATGCTTATGCCGGAAAATAAGGTAATTGAGATGAAGGTTGCGTCTAACCGCGGCGTTTACGACAATGGCGGAACAGACCTGCCGGGATATGCGCCGGCTACAAAAACAGACAGCAAGTACATGATTTCTGAAAACCTGCAGGTAGGCGCTCTCGGTAATTCTGACAGAAATGACAAGGGAAGATTACCGCCGTTTCTGACTACTTCTTAGGCGCGACTTATATCAGACCACGTCAGAATGACGCCGGTGGAAACAATCAAAACCCGATTTTCACAGGCGCATTTGACGGTAAGGATGGCAATCCGTACTGGCTCGAGTTTACAGTATCGAGTGCCGCTACTGTATATTATGCAAGCTGTAACGGCGCTTGGACGAATAAGCCGGACGAATGGAACGCTGCATCGGCGACTGACGATCTAAGTTTAAAGATTGGATCGACCACAGTAAGTCCTGCAAATGGAAACCTGTACAGCAGACATTATGAAGCTGGTGAGCGGGTACAGATTCCGAACTTCGGTGCTACCAGCAATGCAGCACCGTGGGAATCGCCGGCACATTATATCATCGTTTGGGACAGCGACAAGGAAGATCCTGACGGTGGTATTGACGACGGCGGCGAGCATGGCACAGGCAATGGCGGCGGTTGGGAAGACGGTGGCAATAACTAAGCAACCACACATTGAATCATAAAGCATACCTTTGTGCCGGGAGAGGGGGCTTGTCTCCCTCCCGAGCACAGAGTATAGAGGAGGAATCAGAAGATATGAAACGATTGAATCTTTTAAAGGTATTGTCGGTTGTTATGGTGGTTGCGATGCTGATGCTTAGCACGACCAGTGCGTTTGCCGCGGTGACCGCTTCGCAGAACGCGACAGATACCAAAATACTCGTAAGCGGCAGCTTCGAGGGTGCAGAGCCTATGAAAGACATTGTTATCACTGTTTTTGCTGAAGATGACCAGACAATGTTTGTAGGTGCGACACAGGTAAAGATGGGAATGGATGGAACATTTAGCACTGACGATATTGATTTAGGCGAGGATGCTCCGTTCGGCTGGTATGTAGCAAAAATTCAGCCGTACGACGCGGATATTGAAGAAGAGGTTGTTCGATTCTACTTCGCTCCGCTGGGAGTTAAGCTTGAAAAGTTAAAGCAGATTGTTCGTGAAACAGATCCGGCACAGCAGAAAGTAAACTTAGAAGAATGTAAGGACTTGCTGGGTATTGATACAGCGCTGTGGGATAAGCTCGCGGGCTATACCGCAGATGACCTTCAGCTGAATGCTGCTACAGCAATTATTGAGAACCTTGCTGATTTTAGAAAAGATGTAGATTCCTTACAATTGAAAAGGATTTACCAGGGGTTCTGAAAGAAATCAACAAAGAACTCTACACACAGGCGCTCAACGGTGCATTAGTAGATGATATTTCAGACATTGGGAAGTATATAGACGCGGGCGTTTTTGACGATGAGTTAGCGTCGGGCAGGATTTCCGATGCGGGCGTTAAGGCGGTAGCGGACTCCTTAATGAAGAAGAACATCAAAAAATGCAGCTGAACTTGAAAAGCTCTTTAAAGAGAATGTGTTTGTATTTGGCGTAACGTCACCGACGGATAACAATTCAATCAATTCTAAGTACTTTATTGACACATATGGAACAGAATTTGGCCTTACAAGCATGGCGGACTACAATAAGCTTTCAAGCAACCAGAAGATGAGTGTGATTACAGCGGTGAAGAATGCCGGTGCAACAACGTTCGAAAAGCTCGACTCTGACTTTACGGCAGCTGTAAAACAGTATAGTGGGAAGTACGCCGGTTGGCCCGGGTGGTAATACCGGTGGCAACACAGGAGGAAACACAGGTGGTAATACAACTATTATTACGCCAACCACTAAGCCGACAACACCTCCGACTGCCGAGCCGTCCTACAATGATATCGACGATGTCGTTTGGGCGCATGAGGCAATCAAAGAACTGAGCAAGCGGAAGATTTTTGAAGGTTATGACGATGGTTCGTTCGGCCCGAACAACTCGATTCTTAGAGAAGAATTCATTAAGATTACGGTTGTTGGCCTGTTCGGTGCGGAGTCGATTGATATGTCGGGTGTTCCGAGTTTCACAGATGCACAGTCGGGCTGGTTTGCACCGTATGTAGCAGCCGCTGAGAACAAGAAGATTACGGCTGGTATCGGTGATGGCCTGTTTGGCACAGGGATGGAAATCACACGTCAGGATATGGCGTTGATGCTGTATCGCATGATTAAAGATGCTGGTCTTGATGTAAGTACGGCAGAGTACAACTTTACGGATAAGGATCAGGTTGCTGATTACGCAAAAGATGCAGTATTCGCACTCAAAGAACATTGGCGTTATCAATGGTTACGATGACGACAGCTTCCAGCCGGAAGGCTTGACAACCCGTGCGGAGGCAGCTGTACTGCTCTATAAGACGTTAGATAAGATTGGTAAAATTATTCGCTAAAGTCTAAGCGTCTTAACAAGAGATTATTTAAAATAAAAGGTGTCGTTGCAATTGCGGCGGCGCCTTTTATTTCCCATGTCATAAAATTTTTAAAAAGAACTTTTCACACAAATACGTCCGCTACATATAATAAATTATCAGAAAATATGGGAGGGGTGCTATGGGATGTATATTTAAGTATATTATCTGGGCGGCAATCGCCCTATGTGCCGGCATCATGCTCGCGCTTCTGCTTCCAATTCATCTGATTGCAGGTGTGGAAGCCATCATCATCGTGGCACTCGGAATCTGTTTTGCTTTAAAAATAGTTTGAGAGGGTAATGGAATGAAAATTGTAGTAATCAAGATGCCAAAATTTTTGTGTGGGATATGTAAGGCAATTTTCGGTATGTAAGCTACATAATGTGAGACACATCAGGAATCAAAAATAAAAAAGCCCGTACCAATAATGGTACGGGTTTTTTTATATATGGTTGATTTAGCTGTTTTCACGTTTACCCTTTAAAAATAAGATACAAATCAGCAAAAGCACAGGAAAAATTACAGCAGCCAAAATTCCGCATTTTAGCCCTGACTGCTCAAAGCGTCTGCGCCTGTAAAAGCGTTGTGCGCAGCGTATACATGCCGGACTCTACTGCGCCCGCTACGGCGCCGGTTACCCATGGGCCGAGCGAACAGCCTAAGTCGCCAAACATGGCAAGTATGCCGAACATCGCCGTACCGCCGAGCGGGAAAGCTTTTCGCGGACATGCTGACGGCGCCGGGCCACATGAGACTTACAGAAAAGCCGCATACAGCGCAAGCCGCAAGCGATAACATAGGATTATTCGTCAGTGCAACAGTAAGATAACACAGGATACAAAGCCCTGCGCATCCTGCAAGTGCATACTTTAGGTTAATTCTGCCTCCCCAAAGCCCATAGCCAAACCGGCCGAGCCCCATCAAAAAGGCAAACATACACGGGCCGAGAATGTCGCCTACGACTTTTGGCACAGAAAGTCCCTTCTGCGCAAAAAGCGAGGACCACTGTGACATAGACAGCTCAGATGCGCCCGCACAGGCCATTATGATAAGAAAAAAACCAAAATGTTTTTGAGAAAACAGCTTACGTACCGGCATCGCATCCGCGCCCTCTGTGGGATGCGCAATTGGTACGCGCATAAACATCAGCATGTTGTAAAGCGGTATCAGCGCCCAAATCCACGGGAGCAGATACCACAATTCCGTCCCAATGAGGCGCAATAGCAGCGTTGTCAGCAAAACAACAAGCATCTGCCCCCAGCAGTAAAAGGAATGCGCTAAACTCATGGACAGGGCTTTGCCGTCGCTGGAATTGCCTCTACCATCGGACTGACAAGCACCTCAATAATCCCGCCGCCGATTGCATATAGCACGACGGCGCATACAAGCCCTATATAAGGCGCGGGCAGAAGCATCGGAAATACAGAGAGGCCAATGAGCCCAAGTACACAAAATAAATGTGCACAAACGACGCAGCGGCGGTAGCCAATCTTATCAGCGTATTTAGCGGCGATCATATCGACAGCAAGCTGTACGCCAAAGTTGATTAATACAAGCCGTCCAATCATTTCAAACGAAATGTGGAATGCGTCTTGGAAAATTACAAACAACAGCGGCGCAAGATTGTTAATCGCTGCCTGTGTGACCATGCCGGTATAGCAGGCGTGGAGGGTATTTTGTAAAGTTAATTTCATAGACAAATCTCCCGGTCAATCGGTATTGTTACATACAGAGTCATTAGCAGGACTTCAAAAACGCCTTTCCCGCAGCGATTGCCGCCTTTACTGTTTCTATTGCCGGGCCGCCGACGATACTGCGTCCGTTTACGCATGTTTCCATACTAATTGCATCATAGACATCCTGCTCAAAAATTGGTGAGCACGCTTTAAACTCCTCAAGCCGGAATTGGTCGAGCGATTTATTATGGTCGAGCGCGTACGCGACCATTTTTCCAACTACTTCGTGCGCCTCGCGGAAGGGAAGGCCCTTTTGACAAGATAGTCCGCCGCGTCGGTCGCGTTTGTAAAGCCGCCTTTCGCGCCTTGCAGCATTGCTTCCGTCTTAACCTTCATAGTAGAGAGCATATCTGTGAAAACGGGCAGACACAGCTTTACCGTATCAATTGCGTCAAACACGGGCTCCTTATCCTCCTGCATGTCCTTGTTATACGCAAGCGGAATCCCCTTCATTGGTGTCAAAAGGCTCAGCAAATCGCCGTGCACGCGGCCCGTCTTACCGCGAATGAGCTCGGCTACGTCGGGGTTTTTTCTGCGGCATGATAGACGAACCCGTTGAATATGCGTCATCCATTTCCACAAATGAAAACTCGTGACTGCTCCACAAAATTAGCTCCTCACAGAAGCGGCTTAAGTGCATCATTAGGATTGACAGCGCGCTCATCAGCTCGAGCGCAAAGTCGCGGTCGCTTACGCCATCTAAAGAGTTCTGCGTCACGCTATCGAATCAAGCGCGTGCGCGACAGCTTCCCGGTCAAGCGGGTATGTTGCCGCGGCGAGAGCACCCGACCCAAGCGGGCATCCGTTTGTACGCTTGTCGGTATCGTCCAAACCACCCATGTCGCGCCGCAGCATTTCAAAGTATGCCATTACATGGTGCGCAAAGGTCACTGGCTGTGCCTTTTGCAAATGCGTATAGCCGGGCATGATTGTTTGTGTGTGCGCTTCTGCCAGCGTGAGCAGCGTGTCCATCAATACCCGCACCATCTCTTTTATTTCGCTTATTTCGTCCTTGATATACATGCGGATATCGAGCGCAACCTGATCGTTGCGGCTCCGGCCTGTGTGCAGGCGTTTGCCCGCCGCACCGATCCGGTCGGTCAGAATTTTTCAATGTTCATGTGGATATCCTCGGCATCCACTAAAATTCCACTTTACCCGCTTCAATGTCGGAAAGGATTTCCTTTAGCGTTTTTACAATCAAATCCGCATCCGCCTGCGGGATAATTTTCTGCTTGCCGAGCATTGACGCATGTGCAATACTGCCTAAAATATCCTGCCGGTATAGACGCATGTCAAACCGGATAGAGGAGTTAAAGTCGTCCACCTTTGTGTCGGTCGCTTTTGAAAACCGTCCGCCCCATAGTTTCATATGTATCAAACCTTTCTTTATAGCTGTTATAACCCTAAGCGCAGATATCTCCCGCCTCTAAGGCGGCGAGATCCGTTTCAGAAGTTCAGTGGGAGCTTTAATCTCCCACTGAACTTCTGAGGAGCCAACGCCCCTGCGCAGGTTGCAATTTGTCGCAAGCTCTACTCCTTGCAAGCAAAGTAGAGCGTTGCTCCGATTTAAAAAACGGGCGGGCATATGCCCGCCCATCATACTTTTCTGAATCAAACAATTACTTTCCGTTGTTTCTGCGCAGCATATTCGCCCGTACCTTGAGCGGAAGACCAAACAGGTTGATAAACCCAGCCGAATCCTTCTGGTCGTACACTTCGTCCGCGTCAAAGGTTGCAATATCCTCGTCGTAGAGCGAGTATGGCGACGTTGTGCCTGCCGGCGTGCAGCTGCCCTTATACAGCTTCATCTTCACCGTACCGGTCACCGTCTCCTGCGTGCTGTCAACAAACGCAGACAGCGCCTCGCGCAGCGGCGTATACCACAGTCCGTCGTACACGAGGTCGGCAAACTTGTTCGCTACGTCCGCCTTATAGTGGAGTGTCTGCTTGTCAAGACACAAATACTCCAGCTCGCGGTGCGCCGCGTAGAGCACTGTGCCGCCCGGCGTTTCGTACACGCCGCGGCTCTTCATGCCGACAAGACGGTTTTCCACGATGTCGTCGATACCGACGCCGTTTGCGCCTGCCAGCTCGTTCATCTTCTTTACCAGCTCAACCGGGCCGTACGCCACGCCGTCAATCTTGGTCGGAATCCCCTTTTCAAAGTCAATCGTTACATACGTCGGCGTATCAGGCGCTTTTTCCGGCGAAACCATCAGCTTTAATATTTTGTCGAGGTTCGGCTCGTTCGCCGGGTCTTCTAAATCCATGCCCTCATGGCTCAGATGCCAGATGTTGCGGTCCATCGAATAGTTATCCTCTTTTGTAACCGGAACGTCGATCCCGCGTGCGAGCGCGTAGTCGATCTCTTCCTCGCGCGATTTGATGTCCCAGATGCGCCACGGCGCAATAATCTTGAGGTGCGGCGCAAGCGCCTTGATCGTCAGCTCAAAACGCACTTGGTCGTTGCCCTTTCCTGTACAGCCGTGGCAGATTGCCGTTGCGCCCTCTGCCTCAGCAATTTCTACGAGCCGCTTTGCGATACACGGACGCGCGTGCGACGTACCGAGCAGATACTTGCCCTCGTACACAGCCCCGGCCTTGAGCGTCGGCCAGATAAAATCACGTACATATTCCTCCTGCAAATTTTCGATGTAGAGCTTGCTTGCCCCGGTTTTGGCGCTTTTTCCTCGAGCCCTTCCGTCTCTTTTCCCTGCCCCACGTCGCCGCAGACTGCAATTACTTCATAGTCGTAGTTCTCCTTCAGCCACGGAATAATAATCGACGTGTCCAGACCGCCGGAATACGCTAAAACAACTTTTTCTTTTGCCATTTGCAATTCCTCCCCAATCTTGATATAATATACACAAGCCAAAGGCTTGCACTTGTTTGTGCTACAGCTGTGGTATGCTGTATACAAAGGCGAACCATTGTACGCTTGTGTGCCGATATAGAATTTATATGTAAAATGATACAATTTCAAGTATGATTATACTATAAAGCGTGCCGCAAGACAAGAGGAACATACGAAAAACAGGAGAAAATTTTACATATAATTTGGCTGTGCCGCCCGGCTGTGTGCGGCTTGCACTATACGCTGCGCCCGGTGCAGGGGAGATATAAAAGATACAGATCCATAGGATGGGGAGCGAAAACATGGTAATCTTAGGAATCGACCCGGGGATTGCAATTGTCGGCTGGGGCGTTGTGGATTTTACGGGGAATAAATTTAAGACGATTGCGTACGGCGCAGTTACAACGCCGGCGCATACGCCGCTGACGCGGCGGCTGCAAAGCATTTACGACGATCTCGGCGCAATTATTGACAAATATAAGCCGGAGGCAGTCGCGGTCGAGGAGTTGTTTTTAACACGAACGTGAAAACGGCAATTACTGTAGCGCACGCGCGCGGGATCGTTCTGCTCTGTGCGGCACAAAAAGGGATACCCGACTTTGAGTATACGCCGCTGCAAGTCAAGCAGGCCATCACCGGCTACGGCCGGGCGGATAAGGCGCAGATGCAGAACATGGTAAAGGTGATGCTCGGGCTGCCCGCGGTTCCGAAGCCGGACGATACGGCGGATGCGCTCACTTTTGCGATTTGCCATGCGCATTCATGTAATTTAAGCAAGCTGGGATATATTTAAAAGGGCTGGCAGATACCACAAGAACTGCCAGCTTCTTACTGCAATTGTTATCAAAAGAAATTTGACTGTATGGGACGCAGGGTGTATAATAATAGCGTAAAGTGCTGAATTATACGCCTTTTTGCGTATTGTAAAAGAGGGAACGGAGCGGCGGATGTTTTATTATATTGCGGGCACACTTGCCCATAAAGAGGACGGCTTCGCAGTGATTGACGCGGGGGCGTCGGCTATAAAGCTATTAACGTCGCTGAGCAGCTTAGACCGGTTAGGGGCTGTCGGAAGCGACGCGAAAATGTATACATATTTGTACGTGCGCGAGGGATTTTTTGATTTGTACGGCTTTGCGAGCGAGGAGGAACTAAATATGTTTCTGCTCCTGACGGGCGTGTCCGGCGTAGGGCCGAAGGCTGCGCTCGCGGTGCTTAGCGTGATGTCTACCTCTGCGCTTTCACTTGCGGTGGTGTCGGGCGACACGAAGTCGATTACGCGCGCCAATGGCGTAGGGCCGAAGGTGGCGCAGCGGATAGTCATGGAGCTGAAGGACAAAATCAAAAACGAAGATTTGATTGCGATGGATACGGCGGGCGAGACTGCCGGAGGCGGCGCGTTTTACCTGCAAACGAAGCGGTAGAGGCGCTGTGTGTGCTGGGCTACAGCGCGTTTGAAGCGAAGCAGGCGCTTTCTGGTATTGATTTGTCGCAGGATTTGGAGCTTGTGATTCGCGACGCGCTGAAAAAACTGATGAAGTAGGGGTTAGATAGATGAATTTTGAGGATAACTTGGACAACCGGCTTGTTACGAGCGAGTTTACGAATGATGACGAGGTGGAAACGAGCCTGCGCCCGCGCGCGCTTGACGAATACGTCGGGCAGAAAAAAGGCGAAGGAGACACTGGCGATTTACATAGAGGCGGCGCGTACGCGCAAAGAGGCGCTCGACCATGTGCTGTTATATGGCCCGCCGGGACTTGGTAAGACGACGCTTGCGGCGATTATTGCAAACGAGATGGGCGTCAGCATCCGTATTACGAGCGGCCCGGCGATTGAAAAGGCGGGCGACCTTGCGGCAATTTTGACGAATTTGTCGGAGCACGACATTTTATTTATTGACGAAATCCACCGCCTGAGCCGGAGCGTAGAGGAGGTGCTCTACCCGGCAATGGAGGACTATGCACTCGATATCATTATCGGAAAAGGGCCGAGCGCGCGGTCGCTGCGGATTGACTTACCGAAGTTTACACTCATTGGCGCGACGACACGGGCGGGCCTTCTGACTGCGCCGCTGCGTGACCGCTTTGGCGTGATTAGCCGGCTGGAGATGTACACACCGGACGAGCTTGTAAAATTGTGACACGCAGCGCTTCGATTTTGGGCATTGCCATTACGCCGGACGGTGCGGCGCAGATTGCTTCGCGCTCGCGCGGGACGCCGCGTATTGCGAACCGATTTTTAAAGCGTGTGCGCGACTTTGCACAGGTGAAAGCGGACGGGACAATTACGGGGACGGTCGCAAATGATGCGCTTAACATGTTAGAGGTCGACGAGCTGGGCCTCGATATGGTGGACCGCCGAATGCTTTTAGCAATTGTGAAAAACTTTGGCGGCGGGCCGGTTGGGCTCGACACGCTGGCGGCGTCAATCGGTGAGGAATCAAATACGATAGAAGATGTGTATGAACCGTATTTGTTGCAGCTTGGGTTTTTAAACCGCACGCCGCGCGGGCGCGTGCTCACGCCATTGGCATATGAGCACTTAAAGCTGCCGTACAACGTGCAAAACGGCACAAATACGGCTACGGCGGACGGACAGCTTACGATAGAGGATACACAGGAGTAAGGGCTTTGGTCTTTTTGTTTGGGAGGGGCATATGAAAAAAGTAACGGCAAACATCATACTCTTTTTTTTTGATATGCCTGAACTTGGTCACTGCGGCCAGCGCCGCGCGCGTGTTTCAGGCAAAGCTGACATACGACGGCGCAGAGCATGACTATACGGGGGCGTATTTTACCGTACTGGTAAATGGAAAGCGGGTCGATTCACCGATTCCGCCTGTCGTACTGGAAAACGGACGCTCCATTGTCGCGATTCGTGAGATTTTTGAGTCGCTCGGCGCGGAGGTACTGTGGGCACAGGGCAGCCCAAGCCGGGCGTACATATGTTATAACGGCGACATTGTGTCGCTGACGATTGACGATAAGACTGCACTGGTAAATGGGCAGCGTGTGGAAATGGAAGTGCCGGCGAAAATTGTGGCATATAACGGCGTCGGAAAACAATGGTTCCGGTGCGTTTTGTGGCGGAGACACTCGGTATGGAAGTGGACTTTGACGGGACGACGGACACGATTTCGATCCGTACGCCGGTAAATCCCACGCAAACGCCATCTCCTACACCAACCGCTACGCCTATCCCACCTACACCAACGCCAACGGCCCCGCCGACGCAGACTCCGGAGGGAAAGTATGTCGAATCGCTGCGTCAATCGCTTGTGGGGGATACCTTGACGGCGACGCTGACGCTTTCTGCGCCGCTTGAAACGTACAATACAATGACGCTGAACGGGCCGAACCGGGTGGTGCTCGACCTTGCGGGTTTTTTTCGGCACAACGGCTCAACGCAAGCTACACGGCGGGCGGAAACACGCAGCAAATTCGCGCGGGCGAATATGACGGTGCAGCGCGAATTGTATTTGATGTTACAGCCATACCGCGATACAATGTCGCGGTTTCGGCGGATAAACGGACGGTCACGGTTACTTTGACAGCAGAGGCGGCGCCGTCCACGCCTACGCCTCCGGCTGTGAAGGGGCCAAAAGTCGTGATTGACGCGGGCCACGGCGGCAGCGACCCGGGGGCGATTGGTTACAACGACGACGGTTCACCCGCCCTACAGGAAAAGGACGTAACGCTGCCGATTGCGAACCGTCTGTATCAGATTTTACGCGAAAACGGCGTGGATGCATATTATACGCGCAACACGGATGTCTATGTAACACTTGCTGGCCGGGCGGAATTCGCCAACAAGATTGGTGCATCGCTGTTTGTGAGTGTACATTGCAATGCATTTACAACGACGGACGTACAGGGCTCGCTCGTCATGCATCATACGTCGAAGGATACGTCGGCGTACGGCGTGTCGGGGGCAGGAGCTCGCGACAAATATTTTGAAGTATCTGCCCGATGCGCTCGGGACGCAGAACCGCGGGCGCGTAGACGGCAGCGCGATGTATGTCATCCGCAAGGTAGACATGCCGTCGGTCATTGTGGAGACAGCGTTTATCACAAATGCGTCCGATCGGGCGAAGCTTGCTGACAAAGCGAAGCAGGAGGCAGCGGCGCAGGCGATCGCGAAGGGGATCATGGATACGCTTCCGAAGCTGACGAAATAAAATAGTAAAGGTCTGTATATTATGTGGAAAAAAATTACTTGCAGTTGGTGTGCTTTTTATCGGTATTTGGCGGCGTATGTACTGCGTTTGCCTATGAAGTGCCGCAGAATATTAAGGTTGGGTTATATTTCGGAAACGCGTCGAAGGATTCGTTTTCGGCAAGTGTCGGCGGCAATATCCGTATTGGGCATGTGTACGACCACACATTTTATCCGCAGATGACGATTCATGGCTCCGACGTTGTTGTGGAAAAAGGGCGGCGGGGCATACCTGCGCAGCACGAATTCGTACGATACGCTTGAGACCGCAGTCTTAAAGGCGAAGGAGCTGCGCGGCGCAGGTGTTTATGCATATGGCGGCTACATTGACGGCGTAAGTTATGTTATGACGGGTATTTACGGCTCAGCAGAGGAAGCCGCATCGTCGGTGGGCGATTTGGCGTTTACGGGGCTTTCATTTACGCCGGTGAGCCTTGACACAAAGGCTGTTATGGTTAGTGCGGCGGACTGTAACATCGTGTTTATCACGACGCTGAAATTTTGCGTTCGGCTCCGCGTCGGGCAGCACGGTCAGCGTGCTGGGCGGCAATTATTACGGCTATATTATGGCGGACCGCGTAAACGCGAGCAATATTGCGGTTGTAAACCCGTGTCGGCGGACGATTACGTGGCGTGCGTTGTAGGAAGCGAGATGTATGCGTCGTGGCCCATTGAAGCGCTAAAGGCGCAGGCGGTTATTGCGCGCACATACGCGATGACGGTGTCGAGCTACGACAAGTATGGAATCGATGTAACGGACGATACGCGTACGCAGGCCTATAAGGGCACGGCGGCGGAAACCGACGCGACGCGGCGGGCGGCTGCTGAAACGTCGGGCAAGGTGGTGCTCTATAACGGCAAGCCCGCGCAGACATTTTTCGGCGCAAGCAGCGGCGGCAAGACGGCGGATGTGTATTCCGCGTGGGGCGGCGGGCAAGGGCTCGACTATTTACAGAGCGTCGAAGACCCGTACGAGGACAGCGAGAATGTCGCAACGTGGAGCGTGACATATACGGCGGACGAAGTGGCGCAAAAATTAGCAAACGCGGGTGTGAACATTGGGCGCGTGACGAATATTGTTGTGATGGAGCGTGGTGAGAAGGACGAGCGTGTACGCAAGCTGCGCTTTGACGGCACGGAAGGGTCGCACACGGTGACGTTTGAGACGTGCCGCGCGATTTTGGGCCTTAAGAGCCAGTACTACTACATCCGTGAGGAAAACAGCGGCGAGGCCGGCGACTCTGTGTCCGCGCCTGTGCTGACGGCAGACGGAACGGTATCTGCAATATTAAAACGGCGCGGCCGTACTTGGCCAGAACGCTGTCGGGACGGTAGGAAACGGCGTGACCGTACTCGGCAGTGGCGGCAGCGCATATATTGACACCGCACCGGTCCAGACCAATACGCCGAAGGACAGCTTTACCTTCGACGGGCGCGGGCATGGGCACGGTATCGGCCTGAGCCAGTACGGTGCAAAGGGGATGGCAGAGGCTGGCTTTACATATGACCAGATTTTGGCGCACTATTATGTAGGCACGACATTATCGAACTGATTCAAAATAAATAGGGGAAATAATTGGGGGCTGGATTTTGAAACGACAGGAATTTTACTACGATTTACCGCAGGAGCTGATTGCGCAGACGCCGCTTGCGGACCGCAGCGCGTCGCGGCTGATGCTGCTCGACCGGAAGGCGCAGACGATCGGTCACGAAACGTTTAAAAATATTGCGGATTATTTAAAGCCCGGCGACTGCCTTGTTTTGAATGATACGCGCGTGATTCCGGCGCGCCTGTACGGCAGGCGGGCGGATACCGGCGGCGCAATTGAGTTCTTGCTTTTGCATAAGCGCGCACTCGACGAATGGGAAGTGATTTTAAAGCCCGGCAGACGCGCAAAAGGTCGGAACGGTGTTTGAATTCGGCACAGACGGAGCGGGCAGGCCGCTTTTGACGGCAGAGATTAAGGAAATCGTTAACGACGGAAACCGCATTGTAAAGTTTTCGTATGAAGGCGTGTTCGAGGAGGTTTTAGACCGCCTCGGCGAGATGCCTCTGCCGCACTATATTACGGAAAAGTTAGAGGATAGGGAGCGCTATCAGACGGTTTACTCGAAGCATAAAGGCTCGGCGGCTGCGCCGACAGCGGGCTGCACTTTACCAGCGAGCTGCTGGAGCAGATACAGGAAAAGGGCGTTAAAATCGTGTTTGTGACGCTGCACGTTGGGCTCGGTACGTTCCGCCCGGTAAAAGCGGACGAGATTACAGAGCATAAAATGCACAGCGAATTCTATGTGATCGGGCAGGAAACGGCGGACGTTATTAACGAGACGAAGCAAAACGGCGGGCGTGTGATTGCGGTCGGCACGACGGCGAACCGTGTGCTCGAAACTGTGGCGGATGAGAGCGGTTTTGTCAAGGCACAGACGGGCTGGACCGATATTTTTATCTATCCGGGCTATAGGTTTAAGTGTATCGACGCGCTGATTACGAATTTCCATTTGCCGGAGTCGACGCTGATTATGCTTGTGAGCGCCTTTTGCGGGCCGCGAGTTTGTGATGCGGGCGTACCAAACAGCGGTGGAGGAACGGTATCGGTTTTTTCAGCTTCGGCGATAGCATGTTTATTTTTTTAGCGGAGGTGTGACAGATGCATTGTTTTGAAACGACGGGCGTAATTGACGAAACTGTTACACAAGAGGTTTACGCGCATATGTTGTCTAAAAGAGCGCCGATACGGTCTGATTGGTTGTATTGTTGTTCCTGCTGTTTTGGCGATTGTTTGTGTGATGTGGTCATATGAAACGTTAGAGCAGTTGCGTTTACCGCTGCTGCACTAATAACTTACTATGCATATATTGTAAGACGACAGGGCGTACAGATAAGTATTGCGCGCCTGCGGGAGAGTTATGACTCGGAGGAATACCGTGTGACCACATGGTTTGATGAGAGTGGTATTACGACACAGAACCATGTGACAAATGGAGTGGGTTCTATCCGGTCAGCACATTATAGCCGTATTGTAGAAACAAAGCGTCTATTTATTCTTTTTACAAAAGCAAAACCAGATAACAATCGTGTTTAAGGATTGTCTGGACGAAGCGGAACAAGCTGCATTTATATCCTTTTGAAAGGAAATTTTCCAAATCTTCAGTATGAGCTGAAACGTAAAAGATGAAACGCAATACATAATTCGGAGGAGCTATGTTTACACTATTAAAAAAACAGAGGGCAGGGCACGGCGCGGCACGTTTGAGACGGTACACGGCACGGTGCAGACGCCCGCGTTTATGAATGTCGGTACAATTGCGGCGATTAAGGGCGGCGTGTCGAGTATGGATTTAAAGGAGCTCGGCTGCCTGGTGGAGTTGTCGAACACGTACCATTTACATCTTCGCCCGGGCGACCAAATCGTCCACGCGCTCGGCGGTCTGCACCGGTTCATGAATTGGGACCGGCCGATTTTGACTGACAGCGGCGGATTTCAGGTGTTTTCGCTCGCGGGACTGCGCCGGATTGAGGAGGAAGGCGTCTATTTTGCGTCCCATATCGACGGGAAGAAAATCTTTATGGGGCCGGAGGAAAGTATGCGGATTCAGTCGAATCTCGCCTCTACGATTGCGATGGCGTTTGACGAATGTATTGAAAATCCCGCGCCGTACGACTACGTGCGCCGTTCGACCGAGCGGACAACACGCTGGCTCAAGCGGTGCAAGGCGGAGCTGTCGCACTTAAACACACTGGAACATACTATTAACAAAAAACAGATGCTGTTCGGTATTAATCAGGCGGCACGTATGACGATATTCGCGCCGAGCATATGGCGGAAATTGCGCAGCTTGATTTAGACGGTTATGCGATTGGCGGGCTTGCGGTCGGGGAAACACATGAGGAAATGTACCATATTATTGAGGTGGTCGAGCCGTTTATGCCACAGAATAAGCCGCGCTATTTAATGGGCGTATGTACGCCGGCCAATATTATCGAGGCGGTCAGCCGCGGTGTGGACTTTTTCGACTGCGTAATGCCGAGCCGAAACGCGCGGCACGGTCACGTTTTTTACACATAGCGGCATATTAAATATAATGAACGCAAAGTATGAGCTGGACACGCGTCCGATTGAGGAAGGGTGCGGCTGTCCGGCGTGCAGGCACTACAGCAGAGCATATATCCGCCACTTGTTTAAGGCGAAGGAAATGTTGTCCCAGCGGCTCTGCGTGCTGCATAATCTGTATTTTTACAACCGTTTAATGCAGGAAATCCGCGACGCGCTTGACGCTGGTACGTTTATGCAGTATAGGGATGAAAATATTATCAAATTCGCGCAGAGAATCTGATACAGGCTTGTTCAACCCTACAATTCTTTAGTAAATACGAAAACACTTGACGAAATTGTGTTTTTTTAGTATATTTAAATTAACATAAGTGGCTTTTTTCGTGAACATAATATTTCTGAGAGGGGATTTTATCATGTATTCGAAAGAAGTAGTGCTTCAGAATCAGGTTGGTCTACATGCACGGCCGGCTACGTTTTTTATTCAGAAGGCAAATGAGTTTAAATCGAGCATTTGGGTAGAGAAGGACGAGCGGAAGGTGAACGCAAAGAGCCTATTGGGCGTTTTATCACTCAGGATTGCGCGCGGAACAACAATCAGCATTATTGCTGACGGTGTGGACGAAAAGGAAGCTGTTGATGCGCTCATTGAATTGATTGAGTCTAATTTCTCAGAATAATTAGTTGTAACGTAAATGAAAGATACCGCTTAAAGGGCGGTATCTTTTTCTTGCGGGCTGCGAGAAATATTTAAAAATTTATAATTTACCATTGACAAGAAGTGAAATTTGTAATATAATATCGTTTGCATCGGGATGTAGCGCAGGTGGTAGCGCACAACGTTCGGGACGTTGGGGCCGCTGGTTCGAGTCCAGTCATCCCGACCACTTAATTGTTGAAAGAAGTCTAATGTAAAAAACAATAGACTTCTTTCATTTTTTTATGGCATAAGATGATATTTCATATACTACAACAGATATTGAAGATGCATTTAAAGGTGAAGAAAAGAATAATGATTATCAATCTGTTGCTGACAAAAAGTATATAGATTTGGTTCCCGTGGATAAAAGAATGAATATTTACTTTATAAAAGAGATGATTATAGTGCATATAATCTGCATTCAGGATTTTTAATAGTTACTGATTATATTAAGCGGAATGACAGATTCTTTTGCTAAAGGTTTTATCAAGAATTAAATGGTATAAACTAATTATAAATTCCTTTAATTAAAAGCTGTAGATTCCACTTATTGACTACCTGCAAATCCTTAGTTTTACTATCTTTTCAAAAAGTCCTATAAGAATACCCGACCATTGACAAAAGACTGATCGTTCAGACAAAAATTTGGAAGATCAGTTTTTTTAATAGTATTATTACGACGATGATAAGATGATATATTTGGGACAGCAGGAAAAACATTTGCTCTGCTTTTATACTACGATACATAAAATGATACAGCTATAATAAAAAAACCCATGTCCCACTTCGGCTATCTTTGCACAGCAGGTGGTACAGACGGGTGAAGTGCAACAAATTGAATCGGCTATGGATGAACAACTAGTACAGATGGATATAGAGCGCAAGATTGCCCAACTCCCACTCTACGACCGCTACATCGTAAAGCTGAAGATGAGCGAAGCCGCTGTATTCAGCAACGAAACACCTATGGAAAGCATTGGCGCAAATATTGATGCGGCAATCCCTGCCGCCAAATCCACCGCCAACGCGCAGGTACGGGCGGTGCTAAGCGAAAAAGCAAGTGGAGGAAACTGCACTTTTCGACCTTACCACAACGCCAACATACACCGTGGAGGAACAATCGCCCGCGCTTTTGACGGTCTCGCTTTCCCAAAAAGTCGACGCGGCAGCGTTTACAGCAGAACTAGCCAATAACGCACAGATCGAATATATCCAGCCGGACTACGCGCTCGAGCTCGCTTCCGACGTGGTGCTGAACCTTGATTTATCGAGCTGGAGCCAGCTGAAACGGCAGCGCCTGCTGCAACTGGTGCGCTGGAAATTGACATGGAAATCACGCCGGAACAGACGCCGGCAGCCGGTGTAGCAACTGTACCGGAAACCGAGCTGGAACCGGCTGTAACACCGACACCGACGTTGCCCGAAGGTCCGGCGACTGCTTCGGTTGTTGCGGTTATTGACGCGGGCGTCGACGTGGCGCACCACGGGCTGGTGGGACAAATGCTGCCCGGCTATGACTTTGTAAACAATACCGAACTGGTTTACGATAGCAGTAAAAAGGCGAATACTACCACGGCACGCACGTCGCGGGCATTATCGCGCAGAACGCGCCGGCGGCGCAGATTTTGCCGCTCAAGGTGTTCGAGCACGGGCGCGCGTACACGAGCGACATCATCCGCGCGATTGAGTACGTACAGGAGCACGGCGCGTCAGTGGTGAATATGAGCTTTGGCGGAACGGACGATAACCGCGCGCTGCGTGAAGCGATGGCGGCGAGCGGGATGTTGTTTGTGTGCGCGGCGGGGAACGCGCGGACGAACGTGGAGGAAGCGCCTATGATGCTTGCTGAAAATATAAAAAGTGTAGCAACAGCGCAGTTTGTATCGAGTTATGTTCCGGTTGTTGGCGTGATGGAAATTGAAACGGGCAGTATGCTGGTGCTTCAGGTGCCGATTGACGTCGATAAAATTGGGACTTACGCTGTCTGGATGCGGAGCAGGGTCAATACAGATGCGCAGGACTCGATATGGATGAATGTGGACGGCGGCACATATTCGCAGCGTATTTTGGAAATCAGCAGCTATGATGAACAGGCACAGTATAATATGTATGGGTAAAAGTCCGCGTGGAAAACGAAGAAAAAATTCCTACTGGAGAGGTGGACGTGAAACAGGATATTTTACGGACACGGGCTACGACGAGTTGAATGTCGGCACGGAGGAAAATCCGTGGACGTGGACAAGGATGCAGGAAATCAATATCAATTCCCAGCCATAGGCGATTAGCATCTGCCCCGGGAGAGAATTGTACTGGAAAAAATCGTCATAACGAAAGACTACTGGAATCCGCCCGACGACAGCGATATGCAAAACGGACATGCGGTCATTGAGATGGAAAATGGTGTTATGAACACGATTCATCCTTGGATCAGCAGGACTGATTTATGGTATTCAAAAAAATACAAGATATTACAGCGTCAGACGGACAGGCGATTCAAGCAAACCTATTTGGCACGCTCGGAAAAAACGAACAAGATTTTATAAAAAATGATGTAAACCGCAGTATGTGGGGAGAAACAATCTTTACTGATCAGTCCGGTACCTACAGCCTTTGGATACGCGCAAAATTTGATGATGCAGAGCAGGCGTCCATACGATTGGCTTTGCCCCGATGCAGGCAGGAATGCTCATCGACAAGATTGTCCTGTCGGACGACGCATATTATACGCCGCCAACACCGCCGGAGCAGATGGACATATACGACAAGGATATTGCACTCAAACACAACAAGGATCAAATGGAGGCTTTGGTAGAAATCGCTGCTGCACAGGGCAATGAGCCACTTGCAAAGCAGATCGACAGCGACGCGAAACAGCTCTTGCTCGATGAGATTGATTTGCGGCGCGGGCAGGACGGGCCTGTTTTGACGGCGGCCTAATGGCGGGACAGCGTGCGGTCTATCGGTTCGACCCAGTCTCTTTTGTAGACTATTCAATCTTAACGGGAGCCTTTGCCGGCTCTGGATCGGAAAATGATACCTTGATACAGGTTTATGCGGACAGCGGCCTGAAAAATTAATTGCATCCAATGATAATATTGGAAGTTCGAAATTTTCTGAGGTTACGGTTTTGGTTCCTATTATATTGTGGTGTTCTCTCCAAATCCGAATACAAAAGGTACACACGACCTTGTATGTAAGGCGGGTCAGAACGGCGGATTCAGTGAAGTTAGGCTCTCCAGTGAGTGCAATACTGCAGGAAGGGGACTACAAAATTGTTTCGTTTACCTCCCCGCGCGATAGTATTTTTGAGTTTGTCACAACGGCGGCAAGCGGCGCTTTGGGCAGCCGGCTTGACTCCTATATCGAAATATTTGAGGACAGCCGCATGACAAAACTGCTGGCGTTTAATGACAACTACAATGGTACCGGCCTATCCCGCGCATCGGTGTATATGGCCAGAGGCCAGACCGTTTATGTCCGTGTGCGCGGCTGGAGATACCAAGAAATTTAGGTCAATCTGCAAGTCAATGAGGGCGGAGGCATCTATGACTTGCACTACTCGAAAGGACCGTCGGTTGGGTACAATAATGAACTCACCTTCTCGATCACAGGCGGCAATAAACTGCCATCCGGGGGCCGGCTGTTTAAGGCATGGGAAGACTATACCAACGGCACGCCAGTGACAATAAATTATGATAACTATACTAACATCAGCGATAAAAATACCAAATGGCTGCGGGATGTATTACGGGAGATGCATTCTGGTGGATCTGACCTATTACGCAGAAGGCGCAGCGCGTACATCAAGTACAGGAGCAGAACAGTCTTATGGCGTCCGCGACTGAAATTTGACGGATGCACCCGGCGGATTTTGCTAATGCCGACAGTAAGTATTGGAATTTGGTGGACGAAAACTATAGATACCATGAAGCATGGCTCAAGAGCTTGATTGAGCCGGACGATTATATCGTATACCAGCAGCAGGGCTGGGAGGCGTTAGCCCCACGTGAAGAAGCGTTTAGTGGGTTCCAAACAGTCCGGTGCATAGCGACTGGAACGAGGCAAACGGAACGTATGTAGAAAGCGTAGAGAATGCGGCCGTGACGCCAATCAACACGGGTTACGGATTCACGTATGAGTATAACCTGAAGGTGCACAACACGGGGAAAGAGGCCAAAACATTCAGCTACATCTTCCAAGGCATGGACTATCATATTGGCTGGTCGGTCAATGGCGGCGTCAGACAAAGGAAAAGACATCCGCCAGCACGCAGAGTACAGATTTGCGGATAGAACAGGCTATGACGAGAATAATGCGCCAATATATGACAAAAAATGTGGCCGGAGGAAGTATTTTGGGTTCCGCTGCCGCTGGGAGAGACGACCACGATTAAGATATGGGTAGAGATTATGACGGGGTCTAATCCAGCGAGCCAGAATGCCTTTTGTGATATACGCGGATGACTCGAAGAGAAAAGGCTCGAAGCGCAACCAGAGGAAAGGTCTGACGGACATGGATATTATTATGGCATGAGGTACGATATGGAAATAGGAGAGCGATGGGATATTATGAGTTATCCGTATGAATGAGGAGGGATATGAAATGAAGAAATTATCAGTGGTAATTTTATGTATGCTTATTTGTATACAAATTACTCACGCCTATGCTGCGCTGGAATTTACGGTGGAAACAGGCAATGACGATTATTACACCGATACTGTCGAAGCTAACGGAGGAAAACGAGGACGCGTTTGGAACATGGATTCGATAGAATATGAAGACCGGATGCTATGCATCCGGTCTTTTTACTACCTTGCACTTTGTGCCATATTTGACGTATATTCAATAAAATAAAGCGATTGGTAAAATCAAAAGAGAGATTATGAGAGCACATACCGTCATTTTGGGTGCAGGTGCTGCCATAGCGGCGCTCTCGAATGGTGATAAAAATGGGAAAAATTCTTCTGTAATGAGTGGATTAATTGAAAAATTACATTTTGAAGATGTTATAGCAGAAATTAAAATACAAACAAAAGTGATAATTTAGAGGATATCTATTCAGGACTTTTATTCTAGGCCTGTATACAAAGATGTGAAATCGGTTTATATACACGCACCATTATTGGTATACAAATGACTTTTTAACTCCTATTTAGGAATGTTTCCGAGGCGAAGCTGCAAAACTGTTTTTGCTACAGTACAGCTTAATGTAGCCCCTGACTGTAGTAAAGGTTTTCGTAAAGATATGACATGGATTGATATAGTCTTTTGGTAGCACATGTATTTTTTGATTTTTATATTCATTTCATTATAAATAAATTTGAATTATTTATAGATTTTTGACAAAAGGCATGGTATAATGTTAAAAATGTAAAGTATGTATTGCAACAATATTTTTATCAAGTACAATGTGCTTTTTTAGTAGCAACAATAATTAATAATAGTTTAAATGAAGAAGATGATTAAAGTGGATGTTAAAGACTATATTGACGAAATTATTGAGGACTTAGATCATGAAATTACTGAAAAAAAGAAAAGAAGAAAAAAAGTCGGTACATTATCTGATAAGGTGCGGCTACAAGGAACAAGTTCTCAAATTCTGTACCAGTTCACTGTAGACAATACGGAGCTTGATACGGATAATTATACCTATTATGTATGCTATAAAGAAGTGGAAACAGCCTGCGAGATCATTTCTGTGCAAGATACACATATTACATTATCTGTGCAAGAGTTCCTACCTGAAAAGTACGGTACTTTTTCCCTTTCGATAGATGACACCGCATTATTGGAGAAGTTAAAAGAAAACTATGAAAAAGTGAAAATTGAAAAATGCTATTCAGAATTTCAATTAGCGGCTGACATTTTTAATGGTAAATTGAAATGTCATCGACCGGAGGCCACAGTTACCGCAGGTGAATATAAACGGCTGAACCAATATCAATTGGATGCTGTGAACGCTTGTGTTAAGTCAGACACAATTATATGGGGTCCGCCCGGAACCGGAAAAACGGAAACAATTGCCTCAGCAATTAAGGAACACCTAAAACTTGGACACCGGGTTTTGCTGCTATCCCATGCAAATACGGCTGTGGATGGGGCATTAAAACGGTTAGCTGCGCTGCTTGTTGACGACGCACTGTATCTTGATGGCAAGATCGTCCGGTTGGGGACGACGCATAACGATGAGTTAAAGCAATTTTCAATGCTTTGTTGGGACGATATCGTGAAAGCAAAAGCCGCTGGACTTCGGGAAGAAATTGACGCCTTACAAGCCCAAATCGAGCGCGAACAGGAGAAAATAGCTCCGTTAATGGAGGCGCAGGAAAAGGGGAAATTGGCCGAGACATTAAAAAGAGATGGAACGGGGACAAGGACAACGGGACCAGACGACAGCCGAAATAACGGAAAGACAAAATGATCTTCGACGTGAGAAGAATAAATTGACGCAATTGGAGACAAAACGAAACAGCTATCAGAGCCCCATCCGGCGGCTTTTCGCCAAAGAGAGCACGGTAATACAACTCGAAGCAGATATAAGTACGTTAAAACAAGAATTGAGCATCTGAATCAACAGATTAATGATTTTTATGCTGTACGCGACAAACTTGAGGAAGAGGTACAAGCAGCAACGGAGCAGTATGAAGCGGCTTTTCAGGAATATAAAAATACATTAGGGGCTTGGCCTTACGCCGGTGCAATTGCAGGCAAGGCTGCAGGAATCAAACCGGGCAGTTGACAAATACAAAAAAAAAGAAATAGCTGATTTACAAGGAAAAATAGCGGCGATGCGGCAACAGGTTGTATCCGAAGCGAGTGTGATTGGAACAACGATAACACAAACTTTTACATCGAAGGAGCTATCCACAGAGAAATTTGATTGCTTATTTATTGATGAAATTAGCATGGCACCGCTTTGTACCCGTATTTTGGGCAATTAGCCATATTAAAGAAAGCTGTGTTTTTATTGGCGATTTTCTTCAACTTCCGCCAATTGGTAGCTCAGAGGATTCACTTGTTAGAAAGTGGCAGCGCAGTTTGTTTGAAGTTTTGGATTTAAGTGAGGTGTCAAAAGCAGTAGCCAGTAAGTTTGTAAGTATATTAAAATGTCAGTATCGAATGAATCCGGCAATTGCCGATATTTCAAAACCGACTCTTTTATGACGGATTATTAGAAAATGGGGACAACACGATTCAAAATGTTGTAGAGGACGCAGCCAGCGGAAGTGCCCCACTGGTTTTGTTGATACTACGGAGTTTAATCCAAAGGTTTCTAAAGGAGCCAATAGCAGGTTTAACGTATACAACGCTTGCGTCGCTGTTAATATGGCCATTTATTATATAAAAATTTTTCCGACAATTAGTGTTGGAGTTGTCATGCCCTATAGCCCACAAGTCAGGTTAGCTAGAAAGATACTACAGGAGAAATGCAGTTCAGAGAACATAGATAGCTCAAAAGATAGCCATTAACACAGTACATAGTTTTCAAGGTGGGGAAAATGAGGTTATTATATTTGATAGTGTTGAAGGAGAAGGTTCCGGGAAGTGGTATTTTTCTTGATGAGGGTTCTAACGGCAATCAATCGGCTAAGCTTTTTACTCAATGTTGCAATTACCCGCGCTAAAAGCAAACTGATTGTTTTAGGAAATAAAAGGTATATTGAAGAAAACTTTAGCGAGGGTGCAGCCTTTTAAAAAGATGCTTACGGCCATTCAGAGAAAAGGGGATTGTTTTAAACTCTATTCAATTTGATGAAGGATTTTTTTGCTGATGCGGATAATGAAGATGCAGACGAAAAATATCTTCATGATTTATTAAATGTTTCGGACAGTCAATTGAAACATTACAGGAAAACGATTTTTGGGGAAGATTTCTTGATGACTTACAAACGGCTAAAGAGCGGGTAATCATTTTAGTCCTTTTATCGCTTCAGAGGCTGTCAGCCCTACGGACGGCGTTACAATCGCTTATTGCCAGAGGTGTGCATATTTCTGTAATTTCAAAATGTGTATGTGAACATGCAGAAACGTATCGTAATACTGCCAAAAAGCTTTTGCATAGCTTAGAAGATATGAACATCTCGGTTACAAAAGATATAAAACGCATGAAAAAATAATTTTTTATTGATAACCGGATTTTTTGTGGGAGGAAGCCTAAACCTGCTTAGTTTTCATAAAGCCATGAACAGATGGGTCAGAATTAGTGGGAGTGCGCCGGTAGAGGAGCTTTCAGAGTTGTTGAATATGCAGGAAATACTGGGTTTGGGTGGCAATGGTGAAACACTTACCAATAGTGAAGATCCATATTGTGAATACTGCGGCGTAACAATGGTAGAGAGGTAAATGGGACGACAAAGAACCGTTTACGCCTGTCCGCATTATCCTAATTGTAGATTTACAAAACTATTAATTTTAAATTTATATTCTACAAGAAATAAAAGCCTATAATAGAGGTGCTGATATGTATTATAAATCGAGCATATGTTTTGTTGCATGTGCCGGTGCACAACGTTAGGACCGCTGGTTCGAGTCCAGTCAACCTGACCAAATCGAGTGTTCATAACGGATTTAAGTTATGGACACTCAATTTTTTTGTATTACGTTTTTTGCTGTGTAAGGGCCGGTTTTTGTGTTTGCTCTTTTGATTTAACATACAGTATTACGAAAATATTTCGTCTTGCAATGCGTTGACATCGACATGGGCAGATGATAATCTTAACTTGTATTGATATAGTGATGAATAAAAATTCTGCTTGTCAGGGTGAGTCAGGAAAATATATGTTGTGGAGGTAAGGAACAACTATGATAACTTTGAGACTTGGAAACAGGCATCATAAGGATATAACGTTATTGCACGAGTTAATAGAAGAGCTAAGAAAAGCATCCAAAAGGCATGTGATGAAGTGTGGTTTGCGAGTGAATACGGATTTGCGCCGCTTGATGTACATATGAACGGAGTGCGCGCTTTATGGCTGAGGCTGCAAGAGCTATTTGAGCAGCTGAATATACGGACGTCTTTACAGATAAAAGCAATACCATAGGGCACGGCGAGTATATGAAAAGCAAAAGATTGCAGCGGTTTGGTGTA
>VOFG01000071.1_pt1 | contig 59504 bp, 96 predicted proteins | sample 5384171 | NCBI WGS metagenome assembly VOFG01 (sample SAMN12384726, study PRJNA508395) | human gut metagenome | isolation source: healthy gut F | host: Homo sapiens
ATGAGCTTGACCGTGCCAGCTTTATAAGTATCAGGACCGTACTGGACTTTAGGATCAAATCCTTTAAGACCTTCAAGCTCAGGGGTTGCAGTAATTTTTACCTTGCCAGCTGGGTCATTTGTAGGAATGGCCATAACAGTATCGCCATCAAAGTCAGCACCAGAAAGTCGATCCGCAACCTTATGGTTAATTCCAATGGCGTCAATCGAATCATTTCCGATAATCTTTTGCCCAAGCGCATTCTTATGAGTTACAGTAAGAATAGGAATTTCAAAAGTGCCACCATGAGGATAACGAATAAGAGCCAACTCAGTACCAGGAGCATAGCCAGGAGCATATACTTCATTATCTTTAAGAGAATTAATAGGAATAATAACATGATACTTTTGTCCAGGTAATGCAGCAGCTTTAAGATGAACGGCTGCGGAATCACATTCATCAGCAAATTTATTAAGAAGATGCTTCTTAATAGTCGGATTTGTTAAACTGCTGATACTTTCATATTCATCAACTTTGTCTGCAATTGCAAGCTTGAGCTGTTGGTTTGCAAGTTTCTTCGACTGTTTTGAAAGAAACTGTGCAGGCAACGCATCGGCCCATTCAGTCCAGTCACCTTGATCTGATCTCTTATTAATAAGGCCAAGCTTCTCTTCTCCTGTTTTAGGATCTTTATAGTAATATTGTCCTCCTTTATCAGGATCTTTAATAAGCGAGCCAAACGGATTTTCCGGATCATCCTTTTTTGATTGGCTTCAAAACAGTATTATCTTTCGGTCCGAGTGCTGGTGTCCCTTTCTTTTTATTGGTATTAAATACTACATCAACACCGGGTGGCATGTCGTCTGAATAAACAGCCATGCCTTTAAGATAATGTGTTCCATCTACAAGGATTCGAACCTGAGAATACCTAGACTCACCAAGAGACAGGTCAGGAACATTTCTCCTAAGTTCAATAATGCCGTCCTTCTCGATGCCTTTAGTACCATCAGGACCGACGTCATCTGCGTATCGAACCATTAATCTTTTAGAGTCCATAGATGCTGGATAAGCAAGCTGCCTTTTTGGTCCATTCTTGTCTTTAATAGGATCGGCATCAATCAATGGGTGAATATTTGCATAATCATAAACCGCCTTAGTAACCTTTCGGCCATTGCTGTCGACCCTATAAGGTGTTCCAGGAGGGCATACAACTGTGATTGTAGTCTTTTGTCCAGGATTAGTAACCTGAGGAACTCGACCACCAGCCACAACATAGCCGTCTCTGTCAAGAATATACTTGACCTTCTTCATCATCTCCGGCGTGATACCAAGCTGTTTGTCAACACCAGCACCAATCTCGACGACGCCCTTTTTATCGACTTGCTCTTTGATGAAATCGGCTTTAGACTTTGCAATATTCATATTTTTCTCAGCATCTTCGTTAAACCAGGAACGAACCGTAGATTCATTAATAGTTTTGCCAAGACGCTGACTCATTTGACGCGCAATTTCGCTTACCCCAAGACCATCTTTCTGCAAAGCCTTAGCAGTAGCGACATTATAAGCACGCCTTTCATTTTTACAAATACCAAGCTCAGTGCGAAATTCTGTCGATGTCATACCCATAGACTTGGCAATTGCATTATCGCCAGTCCACAGTTTGCCATCATCGTCCACATAAGTAAAGCCATTTTTCCGTTTCTCTTCAACTCTACCAATGAAGTCTACAGCATGCTGATATGGATTATCACCAGACCCCCAAGGATACCGTCCAGATCGACGAGGCATTCCGTAATGCAGCAATGAATCTTCGACATATTCACACAGTCCATAATAGCTCATCATTTCTTCGGCTATCGGGTTCATGGTGTCATTCCTCCTCGTAATTAGCTTTTTCTATTAACTTGTTTAAATGAACAATTTTATTCATAATATCATTGATGTCTTCAGGCGCGGGGTTATGCACAAATATCTCATCATTCTGATAGATCCTCAATTCTATCCCAATCTCAGCAGGCTTAACCTTATACTCCAAACAGAAAAGAGCAGCATAGATTTCCAACTGCTCTATATGTACTTTAGTTTTGCCAGTCTTAAGGTCGTGAATCCTCAAAAATCCATCTCTAAAAGAAATAGCATCTGCAGTTCCAAAGAAATAGTTTGAGTAATATAAAACAACCTCAGTGCTCATTCTAAAGCCAATGGCGTCGTTCACATAAGAATATAAAGTCTTTCTGGAACGAGGCTGCTTAATACCGAGGTCGATCGTCTCTTTTGCCCAAGCATGTAGGCGAGTTCCAATCTCAGCAGCTTTACGATTTGAAAATACTTCTAAAGCTTTATCATCGTCATACCCAAGCCAACTGCATTGACTCGGACTGAAACTCGCATGGAGCCCTTCCAAATTTGAATGATCATTAAACTTCATTTATTTTCTCCTTATCTTCCAAATATAACAGACAGTTCTTGAAGAACCTTGTCTTTGTTCTCAGGATAAACAAATGCCGCATATGACATATCATCCAACTTAGAAATATAATACTCTTGATTGGGCTGTCTGTTTGCTCCTTCATCTCTTTTAATTTCCAGTGCTACCCATTTGTCTTTATACAGAATGGTCCAGTCCGGAAATCCTTGTATGTACCCCGCATCATTTTTAAGGGCAATACATCCTGGATACGTACGCTTGATCTCATCGATCAATTCTTTCTGAAATTTGCTTTCAAGCTTAGCCATGATGGCGAGGTCTCCTTTCATTTGTGCTAAAAGAAAGAGAAGACGAATTTTTAAATAAAAAATCGTTCTTCTCTTCATAACAGGGCATGTTTTTTTCGCGAATTTTAAAATATGCGAAAAAATGAAAAGAGCTTGCAATTGCCGCGAACTCTCTTCATTTTGTGCTCAATCAATATAATCATAGTTAGGAACCAAATCATCGATCGAACAATTAAGTGCCATAGACAAATTAATGATTGCGCGAAGAGATGGCATCCGCTCGCCAGACAAATATCTTGTGATAGATCCTTTATCAAGATGTGCTTCCTTCGCTAGCTCAATACGATTGATTCCATACTCAACCATAATCGACTCCAAATTGTGAGAGAAAATATCAATGAACTCCACTTCACTCATTCTTGCAGATCTCCTTTTACTTAGGTCAATCTTCTTGCATAAACACTTGCAGTTGCAGACTGGCAACCGGGCAAAACTATTATATATAATATTATATATTTTTTTCGCGTAATAGATTAGGTCAGTTGCCGGTCTGCAACCAAAAAATTCAAAAGGCCGTCAAAACACCCAAAAATGGCCAAAAACCCCCAAAAACAGCCCATTTTGGGCCATTTTAGTTGCCAATTGGCAAACAAAAAGTTGCCAACTGTCAACAAAAAGTTGCAGACCGGCAACCGACCCATTTTTGGCCATTTTTAGCCTGTTGCCAACTGGCAACTTTTAAGTCCAATTTTTAAAAAATGGTTGCCAAGAAGCAACTAATTGCCAATTGGCAACCGTCTTTAGTCATCCGTTATCCTCGTCTTCAATCATTCTTTCGAGGTAAAATCTGGCCTTTTTCAGGTCTTCATAGTACTTACCTTTAAGCGGAGCACGCCAAATATACTTGATCACCTGACCCGCAAGAAACGCGTGCGAAGGCACTCCGTACTTACACACTGCAGACTCAATCGCGTCCAAGCATTCGATGTTCCCAGCCGTATAATGCGAAGGGTGTTCAACAGGGTCGTCAACAACAGTTTTCCAAGCAACACCATAATCCAATTCATTAGGATCTTTGTTGCCGCGCTTTTTAGTAGTAGCCATTTCATTAATCTCCTTTTCTTTTTCAGTAGTTTCGATTTCCGGATCTGCTTCATGTTCATCAAGCGACAAGGCTTCTCTTACCTGTGCCATCGAGTCGCATTCAATTTGCCGTCCGTACGCAGTCAGAATATACTTGCCCCCAACTTTCTTAAGACGAATCTCCGATTCCATATGTACTCCTCCTTATTAAAAAATAAAAGAGAAAGCCCATGTAGAGCTCCCCCTCTTGAGAGAAACTATTATGTTTAATGATAGCCTTTAACTTCTTTAATTTGTTTAACCATTGCAGTGACAACAAACGCCAGTGCGATCAGACCTGCAACGATACCGACAATGCTGGCGACATGCTGGTAGGAATTCTGCCAAGCAATATCATAACCAAAATTACCGATAGCGTCCATGTCGTAACCGAACAGGATAGCCGTAAGTTTTGCAATAATAATGTTATATTTCATAAGTAAATACACTCCTTTAAATATCTTTAGTTTCCTCTCATAATAGGGAGTGTTTTACTCGCGAGCAGCAAAAATAAAAGTGTACGCACGGACTCTCACCGTGAGGGAGTCGGATTAGATCCATCTTTTATTAAGAGCTCCCTTCCTTTCAAGCTCTGCACCTAATGCTGCCGTACTCTTCATAATAGGCTTTGTCTCATTCGCGAAAAAAAATAGGAGGCCATGTTTCAGACCTCCTGATTTGTTTATTTTGAACAAATATCCGAAGTGGTATTCAAATGTATTTCTTGCCTATTGGCGTTGTTAATATCTGTCATATTAAGTCTGCCCTCTTGAACAGCGTCAGCTACATACGTCATGTTCTCTAGGAATTCTACAATCTGGTCGCGATCGAACCCATGTTTAGACTGCAAGACATATTCCGCCATTATGATTGTGTTCCTCACAGCCTTTGCTTTAGCTTTAGAAATATCAAGAGGGCTAGCTTTCGGTTTCTTCTTTTTAGATTTCATATATTACCTTCTTATTACTTAACTTCTTTCTTAAGAAGTTCGGTTCTGTAGTCCCATAGGAGGTCGGAGATTTCCTGCTTTTCCAAATCAGTTAGCATGTGATTATCCTGTAGCATAATATCACGTAATCTATCACAATCGTTCATGATCTTGCATATCTCGTGTACTTTCATTATTTTTTCTCCTTAAAGTATTCGTCGACTGCGTCGTTCCAAGCTTGATTAAAATCACTTTGTTTTTCAGCTGCATCCCTAAGTTCATCAAATGTTAGTTGAGTGCTAACCTGGTAGACCTGCTGCGGTTCTTCTATATGTTTACACATCATTATTCTCCTTTCAACTGTTCTTTCAGAGCTTCATCCATAGCTCGTTCTCGAGCCTTAACGTTCCTGTCATGTACTTTAGGGTCATAGACTTCTTTCCCACAATACTGGCAAATAGCGTATTCTTCATCAACCGTAGTCTTAATGGAACCATGCTCAATAAGAACACGCCGGTGGCCAAAGAATACAGGAACTTTGCAAGCACATCTAATACAGTAATTATTACACATTTTAATGGTCTCCGACGTCAAATACAGAATGAAATTCACGAACAAGTTCTCTATCGTCCTTAGTTAGAAGTCTGTCTTTGACTGCTCGTAAATATGCATCTTGCCAAATTAAAGACGGGTACATGCATTTAACTGCTCTGAAAATATCGTCGGCGGCTTTTCTACGGTCACAATAACGTCTATATGCTAATTCATCCATCATGTCTTCTCCTTTCAAGTTCAAGCAATCTACATTTCGCTTTCCAATATTCAGAAGAACGTCTTAAGGCATTCTTGTCGCTTTCATCCGCATCGTACAGTCGGCAATGACAGTGAGGGCATGAAGACGAGTTCTCAAGATATGTAAACTCAATCCCCTTCTCTGTCATAGTCACCTGCTCAGAAGTAATGACTGGAGTAACATAAACGTCACAAATGATACACCAAAGTTTATCACCCAGCATAGTTGCTCTCCTTATCTCCACCAGTGTACATTATTCCGTCTCCTCCCAAAATTTTTCAAACTCATCAAATCCATCTTCACTGTAAAATATAATCTCTGGAAGATCCTCTGAAGATTCCATTCGTACCGGGCTACCATCGAGCAGTTTCAGCAGTTCTTCCTTTGTAAATATAATGAGCTGCTTAGCCATTTAGTCATCCGACGTCAAATTTTGTAAGACAATGTTTACAAATATTTTCTTTGATAGATCTATCAGCAAATTTTATCCAAACATCGGCTCTTCTATAGCCCTCAAGCCAGATATAACGTTTGCATTCATAGCATAAATGAGGAACGAACGCAAATCGATTACACGAGAGCATCATTATTTTTTCTCCTTTTCCAAATACTCATAAATAGCTTTGCAGCGGTGCCGGTACTCGCACTCTACATATGTATCGCCATAAAGAATAAGGTTACCATAGCCAGTCTCAACTTGCTCCGGTCTCTGGGTTACTTGAGGCTCGAAATCTGTGCAAGACTGGCAATAATCAGGAACAATAAGTGTGATCATAGTGGTTCTCCTTAGTTTTTACTCGGTATTAGTACGCATTCGCCATTCCCATCAGCAAGCTTAATCTCAATATCCTCTGGAACTATTTGGACTTCCAAATAAGGCGGAAGTAAAATAACTCCAGTTTCTTTTTGTTCTTTGAGGTTATCAAGAATGGCCTGCATCTTTTCATGTGGAAGAAACGCATTGCATTTAACTACTAAAATATCAGGCATTGTGAATCTCCATTACGATAAGTATCAGTCCAGTTTCGATAGTAACGGCAGCCAACAGAGATCCCGCTAATGAAATCATAGTCAGCTACTTTCTTAGACGAGAATCCTCCATCTGAGTCCTCTTTAATTACAGACACGCGCGCGTTTTCAACTGCTTTGATAATATTAAGATAGTCAAGTTTATATGCACACACATCTTTGTGCATGCATCGAGTACATAGTGTCTCTTTTACTCCGTCAGGCATTTTTTCTCCTTTCACTCCGGCTTTTTAAACGAACCAAGATATTCTTTTCTAGCATGTAAATAATTATGAGTTCGTCGATAAACTGGATCTTTGTCGGATCAACTCGCTTGATTCGGTCATCGAATTCGACGATACCAAATACCCGTGAATATTGGTCGCCAGGATCAGCATATTGCTCCCAACAATGGAAATATCCAAGCTCTTTATCAATTTTACATAACCTAAGCTCTTTTTTAACAATAATGTCACTCAATGACGCCATTTTTTCTCCTTTCATGCAACCATAAAGAAAAGCTTCCAAATAATCGGATGCTTCTTTATTTGTTCCGCCAATCGTAGGGCAACTTCAGCATTAACATTTTCCCAATTACCTGTGTCAATAACATACCCGTTTTCGGATATAGTAATATCCTGGATAAGTAAAGAGAAGTCAAAACCGCTGAGCCATCCCTGCTGATATGCTTTATTAAGAATCTCTTTTCCGCTATCTGTCATTTCTTTTCTACAGTAATCAACTCACTATATGGAAGGCTTTCAACCCAGTCGCAGAACGTATGCCACTCGTCGAGCTTATGATTTCGACGGGACTTATAAATATTTGCCAGAACTTCGTAGTTCAGCATAACTGTCCGTTTCTGGTTGTAAGAGCTCGGAAGAAGCTGGATCATCTGCCACCAATATTCTTTTGGCATATGATCATAATCAGATTCTGTGTCAGCTTTTACGGCCATATAGGTTTTTCTGTAAACATTAAGTGCTTCGATGATAACCTTCAATACGTCCGTAGATGTTAACTCTTCTTCGGCCGTTGAAGAGTAATACATGCCGCCAACATCATCTTCTTTAAATAGATGCTCATGACTGAAATCATCCAGTGTAAACTCCCTTGCTGCAATCTTGTGCATAGTCGAGCAGGAGTTCGCAACTGTTCCAACTTTGTATGTATCGAATTCTTTCCCATTAATGGACTATCTTTTACTATTGTTTTTGTGTGTTGAAATATAAAAGAGAAAAGACCCAGCGTTATTGCTAGGCCTTTAACTCCCATTTAGGATTGATTATTCCTTCCTCTGCTTCAATTGTGTAATAATATAGTGGTTCATTATTATTTGAATTTATTACTAGAATGCGACTCAACATAGTAGCTTCATTCTCTCGTAATTTTTCTTCAAAATAATCCTTTAATTTTATTACTACATAAGCATAATATACTTTTTTCATAATAATCACTCCTTTCTATAAAAAGGAATGTTTATTTCGCGGCACACAAAAACAATAGGACACCATTTCGGTTTTCATGGGCTTCGTTTCCTAAAACCCAGCTACGTATCAATAGTAGCCCTACTCCCCCACCCAGAAGGCATAGGGGATAGTCTCTACAGGTTCATTTCAAAAATAAAAAAGAGAAAAGAAAACGTCTGATTCGTTTTACAGGTGTCTCTAACACCCAAGTCCCTCAGTCGTGGGAAGTTCAGTATTTATACTGCTTTCACCGTTTTCTTTCATTATAGGATATGTAAATTTCGCGAATATTTTTGAAATGTTTCCCACGGGATTCCAATGGGTGGTTCCCCGTTAGCCACGCAAAATATAAAAGAGAAAAGCCCAGGAATTAATCCTGAGCCGCTCTTTCTTGTGATAAATTTGTTATATAGTTCTTCGCGGATACTTCAAGCTCTAATTTGCCATTTTGCGCTAGAAACATTATATCTTCGATATCCTCGGTTTTTAGTTCCAATGATTCTAACCAATTTCTAAAATCATCATAACCTTCTCCGTGTTTACCAAAGGTTCCTCCACTTCTAACCCAACTCATGATAAATCTAGTTGCATAAATGTACCCGTTAATAACTTTGTTTTCAAACATATAAATCACACTCCTTTCATTATAGGAGGTGTTATTTTCGCGTGACCCCTAGCGATAACTAGGAAAAGTGTTTCATTGGCAGAAAGAGTTTACCAATACAGCGGAGCCGTAATATCAAGATACACGGTAATCATCCGCATGAATTTACGATGGTCTGTACCGGCATTACGGAGACGCATCATCAAGTCGTGGTCGTTTTGGCCAATAACCATGCAATTTGGTCTTCCTACAAATTCATTTTTGCATCCAGCACAACGATATTTCCTGTTCTCTTCGTTAATTTCGTTCAAAATAATGCAAGAATAACTATCACTCTTCTCCCAAGAGTTCATTGGATTTCTAGCGCCGCGAATCGCATGCTCCCAACCAACGACTTCGGTATTTTCAAGTTTAATCATTTATCATTCCTCCTCGTCATCAGGGCAACAGCCATGCTTATCCCTTTCAAATATCAACCTTAATTCCGAGAAGCAAGTCTGCATACTCGGATAACATATCAGCTATTTCCTCAAATTCGAAGTCCTTTAATGTCGTCCCATCTCTTAATTTATTTTCAAGCGAATTAAGAATATCGAGTTTCTCACAAAGTCCGCCAACAGTTATTTTCATAATTTTTCTCCTTTCAACAAGTTCATTTCAAAATTAAAAAAGAAAAAGGCGTAGTCTTGTATCGTTCATTTCCGATCCGAGAGTCGCTCGGTCTTATTTCTTATGTGACAGCATCTCAGCTGCTAGGGCTCTCACCTAGGACTCACTTCTGCTACTTCCTTCTCACAATAGTAACTGTAATTCTCGCGACTTTTTATTTTTCCATCATAATAAATATTCCGTACTCACCGGTATCACCAGCAAGAGTTTTGCCTTCAAGAAGGGCAACAATATCTTCTATCGAAAGTTCGAATGTAGTGTTTCCCCAGCACGACTCATTCGACTTTACTTCTTCTTTGTTGTTGCAAATAATGAATGTATTACCCATTACAATCCTCCTTAATAGTCAAGAATCGTCCAGTTCATTCATCCTCGAAATAACATATACAGCCCCATTTAGCCATTCTTCTGAGCAATTTGGAATCTGTTTTTTAATATCATCGCAGACTCTCTGACGGATATTAAATTCGCGTGTGCGGCCAGAGTAATACCCGATACTAAAAATGCAGAAGATAATGGCAAGTACAAAAATAGCAAACAAAATCTGATAAACAATCGTCATGATTATTTTTCCTCCTGCATTGCAATAAGTTTGTCTATTGTATCGGGGTCAAGTTCGATATCAGACCAATCATAATCTGTTCCATTCTTGGTCGGAGATATCATGGCAGTTCGCGTTCGGAGCTCCAAAGAAATTGTAGAATGATCGGCCTCTGGATGTTTATCTTTCACCAAATCTTTTGGAGCGATGAAATATAGCGTGTGTTCTTCGAATGGAGTATTGTCATAAGCTTCTTCAAACTTTACCTTAGAAATATCAAGATTCATTACCATTCTCCTTATTAATAATCTTTACCTTGTATCCAAGTTCCTTCTCAATTTCATCAATGGTCATCTCATGAACGGCCGGTTTTACCAAATTATCAACAACGCAAACATCGCGCATTAGCTTGCCACTATGGTGATTCCAAAAGTTTCCTCTAAAGACAGCAACTTCATTGGTAAAAAGACCAATAGTCAGTTCATCGCGCCCGAAACGATCAGAACTAAACTCCTCTGGAGGAAGCTTTCCGCAGAAGAAAGGAAATTCGACCTTTGGATAATATCTCCTATGGACACCAGACTCGTCTTCATATTCATACTGAAGCTCCATATACCAAGTGCCATTTTTATCCTGGTATGCCTTTGCATATACGAGTTTCACGTTCTCAGCTTTGAGATTATTCTTAACTTTAAAATTAGTCATCATTTTTGCACCTCTTTGGATTGAATGTTGGAACATTTAACTTATCCCAATAAGCCAATGGAATATACTGAATGCAAAGGCCACTCGGAAGTACGATAGAAGCTAGGAAAAGGTTATCTCCACATAAGCTGCCGTTCATCGTGAATCGACTCTTCAAAGCTTTTCCAGCAAACTGATTCGCAAGTCCAATAAATACAGAACGATATTCATAAATATTAGGCGCATAAGATCTGAGAATACTTTCAACATCTTCGATACGAGGCTTGTTCTTAAATTTGACTTCATAATATGTAAGACCTTCCAGACTTTCGGGTTCACCGAATGTAATATCATAGCTCTTCATTTTTATTCCTCCATCGGTTCATCTTCGCGCATTTCGGGACAATCCGGCTTAAGTCCGTTGATTGCGTCCGTAATAGTGTTCATACACTCCGGGCAGCAGTCAATTACGTCCCCGGAAAAATATTCGTCATCTGTGCATACATTCACGAGCATGATACCGCTCGGTTTGTTCTGGTTTTTTCTGAAATTATAAGTTTCATAGAGCTTTCCACAAATATCACACTTTTTAGCAAGAGACATTAGACGTTACCTCCGTACATTTCTTGACGTTTAATTTTTTCATTGCGAGCTGTTGCCATAATTCGGCAAATATCGGCTTCGGTTTTTGCTTTTTCAAGTCTGGCAATAACTTTATCGCCGTACATAAGTTCTTCGGCGGCCTGGATAGCGTCTTCCTGATATGTTTTGAAAGTAGTGTCAGTTATCATTATTATTTCCTCCAGCATTACGCAGCATCGAAGTAATGCAGTTACTGGCGATTCCAACCGCTTCACTTCTGGTGAATCCATTTTTAATAAGCGCATCTCTGATAATAGCTGCCATTTCGGCCATCGATCCGATGCCTTCAATAAGTTTTCCCAGCTGGTTATCCATATTTTTCTCCTTTTAATCTTTCGGTTTCCAATAAACCGGCTTATGTGAATATTCGTTCGCAGGGTTGGCAAGGCAAGTATTGCAAGGTTCATTCTCCTCTTCAAGATCAATATACTTGCAAGAACTGCAATACTGGTCAAAATATACTTCTTTATAATGCAGATCAGTGAACTCCATCGTTATCCTCCAATCTTTCTTCCCGGCATAACGGGCAAATATAAGGCTTGCTGGCTCGTTCATCATCTACCACCCATACCGTATGGCAAATAGAACATCGAACCTCTACGAAATTTAAGGCCTTAAAATACATTTTATACTCCTATTCTCTGCAATCATCGTAAATCTCCGCATTGTATGTACCATTGTCATAATCATACCAGAAAATGACCGGAATCTCGAGCTCTGCAATAAATTTGAGAAGGTTATCCAAGTCTTTTACAGTAATATATGCGATTTGGTGCCTAGAGTTGCCGATCATCTCAAATTCATAGCTTCTAAGCAGAGGATATTTATCCAGCATCTCTTTATTGTCGTAATATTTAGTAGACAGAATACGTACTTTCATTTCTTGCCCCCATAAAAAATACGATAAAATGTCCTCTCAAACCAAGCAGCTCCTTCGTCCCAAGAACTGTCATGATAGCCTTCCTCGTCAACCCACTTCTTATAAGTTTCTCTGAATGCTTTGCCGATGTTCATAAGTGGAAGGATGAGCCCAAAGAAGAACCCAAGAAGAAAGATCAGAATATAAAGCAGAATAGTAGTCCACATAGCAATTTTCTCCTTTCAAAATATCAGTCTCGATTATTCCAATAATTGTCAATAAAGCTTCTCATTGCATAGAGAGGTTTGTCCTTGTCTGCAGGGTTCTCAGAAAAGTTCGAGCACGCTGTGTCATAAGGAGGAGCACATACGCAAGGCATTCCAATACCCTTATCCCAGTTTTCGCATGCTCCGTTTTCATAGTTAACGCAATCGCCGCATCTTTTTTCGCGCATCATAAGTCTCCTCTTTTACTGATAAAACTTAACTTCCGTATATTTGGTGGCCATTTTAAGCTGCTCTTCTGTCATTTCCGGAAATTTAAAGACATAAAAACTTCCTACATAATAACCGTCTTCAACTTGTTCAGTATATTTAATTCCATGACTTTTGAAATATTCCTTAGCGGCAGCGGCATCGATGAAACCCTCAACTTCTCCATAAATAGGCTTATTAAAATCCATTATTTGTTCTCCTTTCTTAGCTCTTTCATTGCTTCTTTCTCGTATTCCTCATCAAAAGCGATAGAGCTACGAATACCCTTCTTGTAATTTTCGACATGCATACGATGAGATACGGGATCCTGGAATTCGGCTTTTTCCCAATAGTACTCAAAATCTGTCATAATGTCTCCTTTCAAAAAATAAAAGAAAAAAGTATGGATGATTGGCTGCGTGACCTATTTTTCCAGTATAGGAATTGAACTTATCGGTTATTTCTTTCCAATCGATTTAACGTTAGCTTCGTTTAAATATAAACGGCTAGACCACTAGCTTACCACGCTACAACGTCCTTGCTTTTTTCTCGTAATAGTCTCTGTATTTATCGCGGAAATATAAAAGAATAGGACACCATGTTTCAGATGCCCTAATTCTCTTTAAGTAAAAATAAGTGATGCAATACGTTTAATAGCATCTATAATATTATCTTCAGTTTTAAATACAGTTATCAGGTAATACTTAATTATATCCCATTTACTTCCTTCTATAAACAGCTTAGTATTAACGCCGTCAATATGACACCGACATATAAGACCGCATTTCAAAGCTTTTTTGTGACAGAAGTCGAAATATTTCATCCGTTTTACCTCGTCCTTGTATTCAAAAATATCCGACGTTCTAATATAGATTTTTCTCATACAAATCAACTCCTTTCATTAAAGGGGTCGTTTAATTCGCGAAAAGAAAAAAAAGAATACCCTATGAAGTTTGGACCTCCATAGGGAATGACTCTTTTGGGCGAGCGGTCATCGTCACTCAATAATGTTGCCGAAAATCCATTTTATTTCCTCCTTTATTTATCGTGAATTTTTCCACTCTCTCATAATACACTATGTATTTTTCGCGAAAATATAAAAGAATAGGACACCATGTTTCAGATGTCCTAAATAGTTAAAACTAATTATTCGAGCACATCATATGCCCTAATTTTGTAGTCGATACTATCGTAAGGCCACTTATAAATAAGCTCCTGATATTCAGCATTTTCATCGTCTGTCAGTTTTCGATCACACTCAATATCTTCAATCTCGTGCATTCTATGTATATCTCTAGAACGCTCCCCGATTTGATTTTTAATATAATCTTCTGCTGATTTTCTTGACGAAAACGCTGCCTCATTCCATTCAGCATAATCCTCGTAAGCCTCACGATTATTAGCAATAACCATATAAATAGTCATAAGATTTCCTCCTTAATTTAGTTTTCACTATAGGAGATGTATTTATCGCGAGCCCCTCGATGGGGGCATGGCTACTCGCATGGATAAGACGGACCGTCGAACACTGGGCATCACCTCTTTTTCACCATTTAACCCATCTGTTTTCATTAAACTGCCGTTTTTCGCTGAGAGCTTTACTAATTGCTAAGTCAATTCCGGATCTGGACTTGAAATGATAGTAATATAAATCTTTGAATGGAGTGTTAAGACGGTCAATGCGTCCGGATGCTTGGGCTATTACTTTATAGGAATAGTTTTGACTGTAGAACACAATGGTGTCAGTCTTAATGCAATTCCACCCTTCGCAACCGGCTGTATACTGTACCAGGTACACCCAGTGCTTTGACTCTGGGATTGGTTGATGTAAGTGCCCATTCCACTCGGCGATTTTGCAATTATCTCCATAATATAGCCCTTTCAAAATATCAAGCTCGTAATCAAAATTGTAGAATACTATTATCCTAGGATGCTTTTCTGCGAGTTCCATTAGAGCTACCTGTCTGGACTCGTCCTCATTTACGATTCGTCTTAAGACATAGCAAAGACCAGAAGCTTGCTGAATAGGTTCATTCTTAAATGGGTCCCAGCGAGTTCGCATGGCTTCCTTGTACTTTGAAATATCATACGTGACATAGACATCTTCGTGATGAGGGATGGTTTTACGAGAGAAATCCATGTCAACCAGAATCTGATTTCGCAACTTAATAAGACGCCCTGTGTTAATATAGCGCTCAATTTTTGGGTATTTTGTATAGCGTGAATATATGCAATGCTCCCTAGTAAATTCGGTTTTGTTTTTGTAAAATCCGTTGGCTATAAATACAGGAATATACTGTTCCCAAGTATCGCCAGGTGTTGCTGAAAGGATAATCCAATTGTTTTTTCTCGAGATATTCAGAAAAGTTTTAACCCAAGTGCCTTTACCAGTTACACGGTCCTCATCAAATATAAAGAAAGCTCCATACACATCTTTATACTTCTTGATATTGTTCCAGCTATCTATCACAACTTTATTCTTGTAATGACTTAGTTCCGGATTAGTGGAAATAAGGTAATGCGTTAGTTCTCCTTCCCACTCAAGTGAGTCACGTTTCATTGCGGTTGTGATAATATAAAGGTCCTTCGGATTCTTCATTGGAATATAGTCAGGATCTATGCTACCGCCTTGCTCTTTAAAGTAGTAATATAGACCGGTTCTACTCTTGCCACTTCCGACACCGCCGTTAAGGATGCAGCCATTACGCATTTTATTGACTGCATCCATTTGGTAGTCATAGAGGAACGGCTCGCTCATTTCTTATTTCTCCTCAGGCAGCCACTTCTTGAAAATATTATAATAGTTGCCCTTGTTTCCAAGCATCTTTTTTGAAAAAGCCATGGCAAGACCTTTTTCAGGATCGAACTTTTCATTCTTGCATTTTACGACAGTTTTAGTTCCATCTTCCCAGAAAACGATCGTTGCCGGGTCATTATAAATAACATCTTTAATTTTTGGAATAACGGTCTGCATGGTTTCTAGCGTCTGGCCGATCGTAGCATAGACAACAGTCTTCTGCTTTTCATTCAGTGTGTTAAACACGTCAGCAGTTGTAATAACATCATTGCTGCAATATTTGGTGTGCACCACCGCTCCCGTGTCATTAAACTTTCGATAAATTGGCTTGGAAGTATCATACTTGTATTTTACGAACGTATAGCTCATTTAATTATTCTCCTTTCAAAAATATAAACAATTTACTCGTATTTAGGTACCCATTCTGAGCAATTATTGCATGGGACAACGCAAGAACATTTGGACCCACAGTCAAAACCGCAATTCGAACAACGGTGCTTCGGATTTTTGAACCGATCCATGTCGGCCTCGATTTTTTTGACCATTTCGATAGACTCCTTAACCGTAGACCCTTCGTGGATTTCATGGTACAATCGAGTCGCTTCAAACATCTGATCATTTTTGAGCAGGTCAATCACTGAGGGTCTCTTTACAGGAATCAAAGCACCGGCCCTAACCCAAGCCTCAAAAGCGCCAGGACCAAAAATGTCGTCCAGAATCAGAAAGCTCCGCTCATTGAAGATTTTGTTGCTCATAACTGCTTTGTAATACATGATGTTCTCCTTTCTTTAAATAACCTCATTTGTAATCTAATTTGGTGCTCCTGACGGGATTTGAACCCGTACGAGTTTCCTCGGCAGATTTTAAGTCTGATGTGTCTACCGGTTCCACCACAGGAGCAAATATAAAGCCGCTATTTATACGTGTAGGGCGGCTAGTCCTAGGTCCGAAGTGTATATTATAGAGACACCCTCGGCTTAGACCTCTTTGGTGGGCCGTCAGGGGCTTGAACCCTGGGCCTGATGATTATGAGTCAACTGCTCTAACCGACTGAGCTAACGACCCTCAGCAAAATAAAAAGAATAGAGCACCAAGTTTCCTCAGTGCTCTAAACTTTTTAGTCTGAGCAATATCTTTCCGTAATAATTCTGTACGTGTTTGGATAATGCTTTTTAATGCCTTCCATTACTCGTTCGTTCTTGGAAACCGTTGACAGATATAAATCCGAAACGGCGTTAAGAACACCCATTGCAAGAAAAACACCAACTGTGATTCCGAAACCGTACTTAATATAATTGATCATTAAATACCACTCCTTTCATAAAGGAGCATGTAACTTTCGCGAATTACACGATCTTAATCCCCTCGTTCACAAGTGTGTGCTTGAAAATAACTCGCGATTCAATAGAATTATGTTTATCGCGGATTGCATTCGCATACTCTTTCCGAAGTCCGGGCCGATTGTCGATGGCATAAATATGTTCAATAGTCGGATAGTTATCCATCATGTACTTCGCAGTATGCGCCAGTCCGGCAATAGTCATAAATTCTTCGTTCATGATAAAATACCGAACCGGAACATACTGGGCATCAATGCCAGCGAGGCCATACAGAATAATCTGATTTGTTTTCATCTTTCTATCCTCCATCAGAACGGGCAATCCTCTTCGGGGTGTTCTTCCTCTGCGTACTCTTCCTCAAAACGGTCAATATCCTGCACCACGCGGATAGACTGCAGATATGCTGTTCTGCCATCCTTGCCATTGACAGTCCAGTCGTACGGACGAATATCCATATCGATCTGTCTCATGCTAATATGGTCGAGCATACTCACACTATCCTCATCAAGGCGGTTCATGCGCTTACCGGTCACAAGATATACCTTCGGGCCATAGTCATTGAATTTAACCTTAACCGGAAGATACATGAACGGATCGTCGCCCTCTTCACGAGGGGGCTTAATACGGACATTCCAGCCATTGGCAATAAGGTCATCTGCGAGCTGTCGATCAGGAATAATTAGAGCAAAGTTGCGATCGCCTTCACGATTATACTGTGAGGGGGCTCCGCTGAAGTTCTTGTAGGTGATTCTAGCGTCGTCGATCTGAAGGATATCTTTCGGTGCAAAAGTAATTTCCATAATAATTTTCTCCTTTGAATATATTTTTTTAATAAATTATCTCACGTCAAAAGGCGTAGATTCATCCCAAGGCGCATCTGGGCAATCCCACGGTGAAATATAAGGATCATCGGAGACAAACCACTCGAAGTCGCCGTATTTAGAAATTGTGTCGATAGCGTCATCGACAAGCTTGTCATAATAAGAACGATCAATATCGCCCTGCTTATTAGACGTCCGCACCATCTCAGACTCAAGCCACCGATAGCCTTTAGCACCGGTGGCTGAAGCGTACTTGATGTTTCCATCTTTGTCCTTGGCCTCTCTAAGAAGCTCGCCGCCACCGCAACCAGGTTTAATTGGACAGAACAGCCCCACCTTACCGATGAATACCCTATTGTGCTCGCCCTCAGGAAGGCCCTCATTAATGTCCAAATATAAAGACGTGCTTACCGATTTAGTCTCGCACATGTCCTCAAACTGGATTGGCTCGTGGCTAAAGAGTTTCTTAAAGACATATGGCACCTGGAACTGAGTGCCTGTTGCGGTCCATTCGCCAGCATGTTTACCATCTTTGAATTTGCCAACGTACACAGCGTCGTTAACTAGGCAATACTTCTCGAAGTTGGCCTCTGTCTCAAACGTGTAGCCGTATTCTTTGCCAAAGCGGATGACGAAGTTCTGAATATCCTCATTGGCATCCGGTATCTTGATCGAGTCGGTCTTGATATGGCAAACCTTGAAACCGTGCTTCTGGACTTCGCTCTTGAGAACCGTCATGAACAGAGCCCCGCGCTTGGCGACAATATTATCGATATTGCGAGGATCTCTGAACGGATTCGCAAATGATGCACTCGTAAGGCCATAGATCGAGTTGATGACGATCTTCAGAGCTTGAGCGAGGTCTGCCGCTTGCTCTTCATTCAAATATGGCTTGAGTGCACCATCTAGCATATTACCTGCCAAGTCAAAATCTTTATGCTTGATTGCCACACGTGCATTAACAATATCCTCGAACCGCTTAGTAAATGTCGGGCCGAAGACGCATTCGTAGATAGCACTGTGCGGATGCTGGCTAGCAATATCACCATCCCATACTCCGCCGTACATACCAGGTTCAGAATATACTCGGCCGCCTTCGCCAATAAGTTCGACTCTTGTATCGAGCTTGTCTTCTAGGATCTTCTCGATCTCATCACGGTCCCTAGGCCACACGAGCGAGCGATCATGAATATAAATGGATCGTCCATGGTCAAACACATAACCAGGGAAGAACGGCATGATACTCCAGCCATCCGGAAGAACAGTACATCCATCTTTTGGATCGTAAATATCGTACGTCGGAAGACCATCTTGATCGAAGATATGGAAGACATAATCCGGACCAAATTTTTGACGATACTCGTCGTATTCAGTCCAGCTGACCGGTTTAGACAAATCTCGGTAGTTGAACTCGCTCTGAGGTTTGCGGTTTTTGCCAAATATAATCTTTGTAGAAAGACTATTTGTCGTATCATTGACAGAGACGTCCGTAATGCCGTGCAGAAGTCTTACAAGATCAACCTGAATCTTTCGTGCAACGAAGTCACCTTGACGAGCATTGAAGACCGCTTCAGTTGCGATAACATCATTGTCACAATACTCGGCAACCTTTGGCCAAAGCTCTTCCGCAACTGGTTTATCCCAAGGCAGGCCAAGCTCCTGATGGTGAATTCCTAGTTCGATCTCCCACTTCTTGAGGGACTGCTTCTTTGAACAGAAGTCGTACACGTCCGTATACGAGACATTATACGCTTCGCCAAAGAATGCTTCTTTTTCACCAGAAACAATCTTTTGCGAGAGATTATAGAGCTGTTCATTCGTATACCCAATATAACGGGCGTACAAAATATGATTATCGTATCGTCGGCAGTTGAAGCCAACAAGACGGAATTTCATAAGGTCCTCGATCTCTCTAGGAGCCGGATTGATCATTCTGACGACTGGCTTTCCATCCCCAGCAAATTTCCAGTTAACAAGAAACAGATTCGGGAACACCTCGACGTCATAGAACACGAGTTCTGCTTCTTCATTTGGTTCACCAGCAGAAGGCTCCTCCGATTTGAACTTCATCTTACTCACAAGCTTGAGACAGTAATCTGAATGATTTGTACTGTTGGCTGCAAATGCAACGACTGCATTCTGCATGTCGCTAACATCATAGCTCATGCCGCTTGCATATGCATCCTCGAGAATTTTATAGATGAAATCGACATTCGGTTTGGTTCCTGCATGAACCTCTTTACTAATACATTTCTTAATGGTTGTTCGAAGACCTCTCTCAGTCTGAACAACCTCTTTATTAATCATTTTTTCTCCTTTCATTGGTAAACCTGAGCTGATCTGTGCAATAGGTAAGTTGTTGCATTTAGTAAGCTTTCTTCGAAGGGAGCTATTACCACTAAACACTTTGACTTCAATATCGTTATCATAGACGCTCTTGAGCATTGACGGATCACCCGTATAAATATAATGCAGATGAATACCATTGCCGCTCTTGCTGAGCTCTGCATATGTAGCCGGCCATTTACTAGCTGCTTCGAGGTTCTTATCAAAGCATTTATTGCCGGCTTCGTCCTTAATATCGAAGTCAATCACGATATGGTTTTCTGGAACTTTGACATAATGAAGTCTGGAAGTATCGAGATCAGCGAGCACTGTAGTGACATTATCCCACTTTTTGTATGGAGTTCCTTTTGAACTACCGTATTGAGCCGGACATTCAGCGCACTCTTGGTCAAATATAGAATCATATTCGCCAAACTGAATCCTATACTCCTCATGTTTTGGCTCTTTTTTCTTCTTGATCTCGAACTTTTCTGTCTTAAACCCACTATAATAATTCTTAATAATAGGGCCGTCGTCAGAAGTAGCGGTTTCAGCGAAGTCCCTAAAATAGTTTTTAAGCTCTTCTTTGAACGTTCTCTGAGAGAATGGATATGGCACTTTTGCATCTTCGCAGTATACCTTATACATATCCCAGGCCGCTTTGAGCGTGGTCCCATCTTGCTTCTTAAAAATATGATAGGAGTCAATAACGAAGTTGTAGAAATCGTTAGAGGCCCCCATCATCAAAGTCGGAACGTAATCATCGTAGTACCCAGGATCTTCCAAATATACTTCTTGACAATGATACGCAATAGCACCAAGTTCGAACTCGATTTGCTTCATTATGCGCCTGTACTCTTTTGGAGCAAGCTTATTCCCAGTAGGTGTTACATCAATAAGTCTTCGAAGGAGGCCCGACTTTGCATCAGTGATCTTAACCGGCTTATTGGTGCCCATGAACAGGAAGCATTTAAATCTACTAGAATATGTTGACTTGAACTTCTCGTTAACTGTCATCAGCTCGTGAGATACCAAGCTGTTTAGTCTGGTGTTATCTTCGATCTTGGACAAATCACCATCGTGCTGGATAGCAACAAGAGGATTGGATTTGAATGCTTCTAGTGCGAAGGAACTATTGCTCGATCCGAGTGCTTTGGCGTCGAAGACACAATAATATCCGTCGAACATCTCTTGAATTATGTTCAGGATTGTGGACTTACCTGTGCCTGCTGCGCCATAAAGCACCATGAACTTTTGAATTTTCGTAGAGTCTCCGCAAACGATCGACCCAATTGCCCACTCGATCTTATGGCGCTCCTCTTCAGAATACAGTGTAGAGATCAGCTCATCATATGCTGAGATATCTCCAGGTTCAAGTGGATAATTAAGTCGTTTGCTTGCGTAGTCTTTCTTGTTGGTTTCAGCATTCGAAAATATAAGCTTTTCGTCCAATGAGTGAAAGTTATCTCTAGTCTGTTTCTGGCAATATCGGTGCCAAGAGTCGATCATGCCGGATTCTGAGTCCCACATGTATCTCGGAACGACATTTTCGCCATACTTCTTCTTTGCTTCTTTCAACTCATTAGAGATTTCTCGATCAATCAATTGCAATACGTCTTGCTCGTCCGTAGACCATAGACCGCGCTCCTCAACCCAAACTGCGTAGAAGTCACCGCCTCGAATCATTAGATCTTCAGACTTAATAACTTTGAACTTAGGGTATACTTCCCATTTGTCCTTCTTATATTCTCGCGTCGCAATTTTCAGAAAATCGAGCATTACATTTCCAAACCTCCTTCCTTACTAATTAATGGTGTCTAAATATTCGCACATTTGGCACCAAATATCTACGCTTCGTAAATCTCTCTCAGTGTTTTTTATTGTAAATAATCCGCCTCGACCATTGGGCTCATAGTCTCGATTAAGAAAACGATTAATAACGCCAGCAACATACTTCTCGTCAAAGAATCGATTTTCCATAGAACCGAGGCCGAGACTAACGACCATCCCCCAAAACCACTGTCCAGTTCTATCTCCTATAGCCGAGTCAGTCATTATGCTTTCTTCACATCTTTGAGCGAGTGCAGTCATCATTTCAAGAACACTGCACGGTCCAGTAATATACTTGTGAATGTTGAGCTTTTCGTCATATCCCTTATCCACAGCGAACCGGTATCTCAAATATACACCGTCTTCGGCTCGATCGTAATCGCCTCTAATGATAATTGGTTCAAACTCAACAGAATGCAAATATTCAAAAAGCTTGCTATAGGAGATGGTTTTCGCATAACGCTCGCCTGTTACAAGTGACACCATCCAGTCAAAGTATTCGCTCTGAATATGATTAGCAAAAGTCATCAATGGTCCGCTTCAACGGGATCGTGTCCATAAGTCTCTTTATAACTACGGGTGTCAAGCAGAACTTCATAGTCGATTTGCTCGTCATCATCCCTGACAAATACGCTGTCTTTTTCATATTGGCCAAATGTCTTTAGCGCGTCACTACCAATAACATCATCTGGGTCAAGGACATTCCCCCAATCGTCCTCCAAGACTTCGTCATTGTACCATGTCAGACTCACTTTGGTGTAGTCGACATTATCCTCGTACTGCTCGGGAGTAATTACGTAGGGCTGTTTCAATTCCATATCAGCAGTCCCTCCTTTCTTTTCGGTTTCAATTTCAGTATTAGAATAATTTCTGTAACTATTCGAATCAATAATATTGATATACGCATCATTATAGTTCTTGTCGGGTCTAGGCTCTCTATGCTCAAAGGTTTCCTTTACGGATGCGATTTCTTCGTCTGCGATCCTCTCGTATTTAGTCTTGAAGAAATCCCACGTAAGAAATCCGCCGATGAACACGCCGCCACAAAAAATAATGACACTAGACAATTTGTCGTTCATTATGCTGCCTCCTCGTTAGCCTTACGTTCAAAGTGGAACGTGTATGCGACACCATCAACATAGTAATCAAAGAGAATCATACCATGTTTGTACTGGAACGTAGTCTCCTCAAAATCAGGCGCATAGATAGAATTTTTAGTCATATCGGGGTCGTTAGTAGATGTCCAAGAATACTCGTCAACGACCTTTTTCGGAGGCGTGTACGTTCCATACCAAAGAAGCGCCTTGGTGTTTTCCTGAGGCCAGACAAAATAGACGACAACATCTTTACCGTCGATGACAAGTTCGCCAGTCGACTCTTCATTTGCGCCGTCATCTGCAGACAGAACCCAAGTGCCAGACAAATCAGTAGGATTCTCTGCGGCACAGCCAAAGCTGAGAGTCATGATAGCGATAAGAAGAGCGAACACAATAAACTTTTTCATAATAATATCCCCTTTAAAAATATAAATTCCTTGGCCTCTTTAAAAACTAAGAAGCCAAGGATAGTCGAACATATCTCTCATCGGATTACCACTCCCGATACCTTCAGGCCCGTCGAGTCAAAGACTATAGAGAATATCTCCATCCACGTTGAAATCCAAGAGGATCGTTCGTTCATAGCCGTTGACAAAGTCACGTGCCTTCTCATTATACAGATCATAGATACCAAAATCGACAAAATTATCGCCAACCGGATTATCCTTATCATACACCCAGCCGACACGCTGGCCAATAACTGTCTTAGGAATGCCAAGCATCTCATACACTTCATTCAAAAACAGGCGACCGTTTGCTTTAAGCTTTTCGTTAGCCCAATTCTGCTGCTGCTTCAGAAAGATGAGATTATACTCAGGATTCTTGGTCCAACCGGCGCATCCGTCATCATAAAAACGTGCATAAATGCTGTAGTTATTAGGATCGGCAATCTTGACCGTCTTCGTTTCGGTCTTCTCATTGCCATTCTCATCAATAGTGGTCTCCTCAATAACTTTGGTAGTCGTGCCGTACTTGAGCTCCTTATCAAAATCTTCGCCTAACTTCTCGATAACTCGATCGCGATAAGTTCTAAAGCTCCTGTCAAGTGCGGTATACGCCGTGCCAATAGCAATATTTCTCTTACGAAGAATGGTCGTGGAGCTAAGAATACTACCGGCGGACAGACCAGCGATGATCAGAGACGGGCCATAGAGCTTGGCAAACTTCATAGCAGCCTTAGAATATACGATCACAAGATCTCGCTTACTGTCTTCTTCAGAATATTCACTCTCGGGGACCGCCTGGTCTGCAACCAGATCATGAATCATACTGACAGATGTCTTAGTCTCATCAATAATCTCGCTAGCTTTAGTCGTGGCCTTGCATGCCATAACCGCGCTAGTAACCATGCCGACAACGCCGGCGACAGCCATGATTTCAGGACTGTACTTTTTCAGCTGAAAACCGACATTATGAATCGCTCTGCTGAATTTTGCAATAGTATCTGCTTTATTCATCTTTATTTATCCTCCTTAAAATATAAATTAGTTAAGCGGCAACGCTCTCGGAAGCTTGAGCATGTAGCCATCTCTTACTCGTACCGGCTCAGCAGTTCTAATATTCTTCCATCCGTATTTATTATCCGTGTATTCGCAGGAAATGCCAACGAGATCATACATGTCGGCAACACTCACGGATCCATACGTCTCAATAAGTTCGTCCATACTCGAAAGAACTTCTTCTGCTTCACCCCTGGTCTCGAGAATAACATCGTCGAAGCTATAACCTGCTCGAACGCGTGATCTCGACGGATCATCAAATCGACTTACGCTTCGGCTTCCATTATCGTAGTAGTCTCTATAAGAAACTGTAGACGCATATGTGCGTTTATTACTCTGACCTACTTCGCCATACAAGATCATGTCAACACCATTCTTGACAATATCAGAAATGGCCTTCTTGATGGTCGGCACAAGCACATCCATCAAAATATAAGACTTCACTTTCGATGCGTCTTCTGAAATGAACGCGCTTCCAAGTTTGGACATCTCATTTTTCTTTTTTGTTTTGACTACACCCTTAGTAACCTTGGCGATCTGTTTCTTTTTCTGCGAAGCAAGCGCGCTTTCCTCTCTAGATTTGTAGGAATTAGACGGGCAACTATCCATAATTTACTCCTTTCAATCTTTTACAATAAGTTTACCAGGAAGCGTAATTTTGCTCCTAGGCGCTTTACCATTAGACACTTTATACTGATATATGAGGTTTGCTCTTGCTTTTTTCTCAGATACCGCTCTTGTAGATCCTTCCCATTTATCTGCGATGCATCTATCAAATTCCATCACAGGTCCGGAATAGTAATATGTGTTCATAGCAAATCCTCCTTTGCAAACAAAAGAGGAAGTACCTAACAAGGTATTTCCTCTTTTGAACCCGATCATTCCTCGGTCTCTTCTTCCGTAGAAGAATCCTCAGTGAGTTCAGGCAGATCGTAGTCGTCCTCAGGATCGATGTCGTCAACAACGTCCAAGCAGGTACGCTTAGTTCCAACGGTGTAGCCGACCAGAACACCAGCAACGATTGCCGCACAGCATGCGACCTTCTTGCCGTTCTTCTTGATACCAGCCTTAACCTTGGAAATAAACTTCTTGCCCTTCGATTCCTTGACTTCGTCAATAACCTCAGTCTGATTTTCCTCAGCCTTAACATTCTTGATTTCTTCCATTATAAAGATCTCCTTTCAAATGTTTAATGGTTCTCATAATACCACATGTATTTTTCGCGAATCATGTAAGATCCGAATATCCAAATTTCGGACTCACCTGATAGTCAACGACCAAACAAGGTGTTCCATCGTCTGCAACAAGCGAGCTGAACGAAAGATCAATCATGCCGCGCTCAATATTCCATCCAAGATCGTCTCCAATAGAAATATGGTCGAGACCAATCTCATCATAGAACTCATTGAGAGAAATATACATGTCGCTGAGCATCTGCCTATTAAGTTCGTTCTCAGCTTTTTTCAATCTGTCCATATCAGACTTGAAATATCGACCAGAAATCGAATCGTAGCAGGTCGTGGCGCCTCTTCCTGTGATAATAACCTCGTTTTTAGACACTGGATTCTTCTCAATTCGGTCCTCGGCGATCTTATCTTTAATAAGATGCTCTTTCTTTTCGCCAATCGTTTCGACAACCTTGTCCTTATACTCAGCAAGCGCCGTTGCAGAGATGTTATAGGCTGCAGCAAGTGCGGTATTACGCTTGAAGTTAACAGAACTTGCAGATACGATGCATGCAATCGATGCTGCACCAGTGATCGCCGTAGGAATATAACATTTCCACGCGATCTTGAAACGGTCTTTCTTATTAAGCTCGATGTCCTGTTTGGCTTCGTTGGAAAGCTCAATCTCTCGATCCAGAATAAGCTTCTCTGCTTTAGGGGTCGCACGCACGGCAAGCACGACCGTAGACACCATGCCCGCAATGCCGATGCCAGTAAGGATCTCGGGGCTATGCTTAGCGACCGCATTCTTAATACCCATAAAAGTGTTTACAATAGCTTCTTTGTTCATCTTTTGTACTCCTTTCAAAAATAAAAAAAAGAAGAGACTATTAAGTCTCCTCTTTTTTTCTCGCGTTCAATGCTTCTTCTACTTTCTTTTCAACTGCACTCTCCATCTTCTTGTCATTGGCAATGCTGGACAAAAGCGCACCAACTGCACTCAGTCCGATGCCTCCGATAGTAATCAGTTTGTTAATGTCGAAATTAAATTTCATTCGAAGCATCTCCTTTCTTCACAATAGGGCCTGTAATTTTCACGAATTCGGCTCTAAAAATATAATCCAGCATTCGAGCCCATCGTCCATAATCGCTTTTTCCTGACTCACTTTCTGATGGCGTTTACGAGCTTCCTGCTGAACATTAACAAGGGAAGACTCAAAATATGTTTTGGCATAATAGTCATAAAATAGCATAGAAACCTCCTTATAAAAAAGAAGAGAGCCTAAGTTTCCTTAGACTCCCGTCTTTCTGAATTCACAAATGGAATTAGCTCTTCTTACAAAATAGCTTCTTGAAAAAGTCTTCCACCTTGTCATAGTACTCAACGAGCCAGCAGACCGCGTATCCAACCGCACTAATAGCGGCAGATACTGCGCACAGCTTGACGTAAGCACCCCAAGTGATAGGTTTCATAGTCCATTTCATAACAAATTGCTCCTTTCAAATTTGTTTATTCTTCCACTAAAGAGTATGTAATTTTCGCGCAAATAAAAAAAAGGAAGAGCCCGTTAAGGCTCAACCTTTCATTTCTTCTTATTAAAAAAGCAAGCTTTAATAATAAGGATGATAAATACAGCGCACAGAATAATGTCACCATAGATCACAATGGCCGATGTGCCTCCAATAAGAATTGTAAGCACTGCAGCCACAGCAACCAAAATTGCGACAGCAACCAGTAGTGTAAATGTCATCATATTATTTACCTCCATTTTTAATATGTGTCATAATACACAATGTTTCTAACGCGAAAAAGAAGAGACTCATTTAAGAGTCTCTATTAGATGAACCTTTTGCGATCATAATGCAACCCAAAATTACGACAATAAAACCAAGTACCATCATAATATTAGCCTCCTTTTAATACACTAATTTGGTTCCATAATACAGAGTGTTATTGTCGCGAAAAAAAATAGGAGACTATGTTTAAATAATCTCCTATAATTGACCATATACGTTTACTTCATCGAATGAAAGATTCTTCTCATGAATTCTCGTCCCGGTCCAGATGTGACAACTCCGGTTTCCTCGAATTTCCAAGACTTAAGAGATCCCCAGACAGTAATACCCGCCGTACAGACGATACTGGCAGCCGTAAGACAGTTCTTAATAATTCGATCTTTACGATCATATTCAATCTTCTTCAGTTCAATGTTGTTCTCAATCTCACGATTGTCAGCATTGGTCTGAGTTTCAGAATCAATCTTATCGATCTCAATAGCTCTGTCCAAAAGCTTTGTCAGTCCATCTACGGTGGATTTATACTCCTCGGTACCAACCTGAATCTTTTTCAGTTCGTTGAACCCGTCCTCAATTCCATCATGCAACATGGTTTCGATTCTCATTATAAATTCCTCCTTAATGATGTGAACAAATATGTTCCATAATAGAGCCTGTAAATATCACGAAAGATCAGCATTATCTTCAATCTTCAAAACTACTCGCTTTTTTCTCGGTAATTTGTCAAGATCAGTTGTAATCACGATTCTATATAGATCTTTTTCCGGATCGGAGTGATCAATTTTTAGAATCCCATATCCGGATATAAGTTCGTTAAATAACACCGAGATAAGTACACCAATTACAAAAGAAACAGCAATCCACCAATACATAATAAATCTCCTTTCAAAAAAATAAAAGGAAGAGCCTATGTGGCTCAACCTTTATGAAGCTTACTATTAATAGTCTCTTTCATTTTCCTCGCCTTAGAGCTAACCGCTTCTCGAACTTCCGGAATAGACATAGCCACCCCCGCAAATGTGATTGTGGGGACAATAATCTGTCCAATCCAAAGTCTGATTTCGCGACTAGTCTCAATCTGTTGCCAAGTCATAATAAAATCCTCCTTTAATAGTTTTGCATAAAAGTGGTTGTTTTATTCGCGTAAAAAAGAAAGAGCCCTTGTTAGGACTCCTTCTTTTTATCACGTTCAGACAGGTAATTATCAGAAGCTTTTGCCATAAAAGCGATGAATTTTGCGCTCGGAAGCTTGAAATCGTCCATAATGTCAACAATTTCCTCGCAATCGATATCAGAATTACGCTCAGCGTATTTAGTTACGCCGAGTGCGTATCCCTTTCCCATTGCAAAGACCGTCTCAATTACAGCCAAAGCACCGAGTCCAATAATACCACCTTTGACAATTTTATTCATAGTAATACTCTCCTTTCGTGTTTCATAATACTGCATGTTTTTATTGCGAAAGAAAAAGAAAGAGCCCTTGTTAGGACTCCTTCTTTAAAGAATTTACTTGCCGTTAATTACAAGATCAAGAAACTCTTCGTACGTAACTACCAGACCATCAGTAGTAATGCACATAATAATTCTCCTTCTTATGTAAAATTTTTCAAGTGATTTCTTTTCATAATATACTATGTTTTTTACGCGAAAAGAGAAAAAAGAAGAGGGCTTGCTTAAATCGCGAACCCTCTTAAATATAGTTTACTTATCTTTCTTTGGCGCTTCGTAAGTCATAGCCTGCTTACTGTCAGACATACCAGACGTGGTCGGGTCATTGACAACACCAAGAATAGCAAGCACTGCAAAAATAGCGTTAATAATTGCCGTAAGCTGTGCACCAAGGCCAGCAAAGTCCCAATTGTAGCCAAATGGTGCTGCAACAACCTGTACAAGCAGGAGCAAGGCCGGAATAAGAGCCAGCCAAAAAGATTTGTTCTTAATACGCACTTTCCAGTTAATATTCATAATTATCGTTCCTTTCTAAGATATGTTTATACTCCAATAGCGAACCAATTAAAGGCTCGACTTCCCGAAGTCGTAAACGCACCAGGCAACTCGACAACAAATCCTGTTGTCGTAATTGTATCATTATCGATCATCAGATTATATTGGTTAAATACCTGTGATGTGATCACTACGGGTTTTGATTTGTATGTGTAACCAAAATCGATAGTCAACGTTGCGGGATTAGGACCATAGTCAATCGTTGCGGTGCCATATGTCATCTTAAGGCCAGATGTGCCAGTCCCACCTCGTTCAATTGGGAGCGTACCGCTCGAAATTTTAGATGCAGAATGCGAGTGACTTTTCTTGGCGACAGTTACATTAATGTCTTTGTTTGTCAAGGCCCGTGTCCAAGCGGACCATGTATTTGTAGACTGGTCATAATATCTATGATATATGGATCCAACTTTATCCCGTGGAACGGCAATTTGGGTTCTTGCAGAGTTAGCAGATTTAGTTCCATCAAATAAAGTGTGAATATACATCGAGGAATCTGCTCCGATTGGGACAGCATTAGATGATAATATCAAACTTTTAAGCGTCGTATCTAACGATTCTGAGGTTGTTGGCGCCGCACCGTTCCGAATAATGTCGCCGTCTTTATCATAGATATCCCAAGCAACCTCGAGACCATTTTCTTTCTCTGCAACTTTGCCAAAAGCCCATCCTAAACCGCCATTTAGAATGGAGAAGACTTTACTTGTTGTTCCTCCGACTATGGATTTAGAAACAGTTCCAAATGCGTCTGTAGCAGATACCATTACGTCATAACTTGCACCAGTATCTGCTGCAAATGTGTATGTTTTTCCACTTAGAGCATACTTATTTTCGCCGCTTCCGATTGATATCGCTGCACTTGTATACGACGTTGCACTTTTTTTCTTATATTTTATAGTATACTTGGCTTTATTTTTATTGTCAAGCGGTTGAATTGATGAAGAAAACGTTATTTGCAAGCTAGACCCATTTGAAGAGCTTCTTTTTATATTTAAATCTGTTATGGCTGGTTGCTTGTAATCGACTACCGTTATGGATTTAGTCGACTTGGCGGTTCGATTTCTTGTGTCAGTAACTTCGATTGAGATAGATATTGATCCTGCTTCTGTAACTATAGGTGTGTCAATATAACTTGGTATGGTGGTTCCCTTGTAAGTTTTACCAGAAACTTTGACCGTATATGAACTTATGGTCGAACCATAGGCCCCTGATGCTGCAAATGCTATTCTTGGAGCGGACTTTGATTTTACATATCCGTAAGTCGCTGCATACCCTTTTGAATCGGAAATATTAACCGTTCCTATCGTCGGAGTAACTGTATCTGGAATCGTTGCAGTTCTGGTGTACACTTCCGATCCAATAAACGTGTCTCCACTGTAGGTGTCAATTCGATAATAGATCGTCACGGTACTGCCGGTAGTATTTCCGGCGGCCCAGTCCAAGGGCGGAGTGAAATTCAAAAGCAAGGAGCTCGACTTTGTAGCTATGGTCTCGCTCTCCCTTAATTCTGCACAAATAGCGCTGACAGTGTGCGTAAATGAAGGCGCTGCCTTTCGGACAGACAATTTATGCTGGACACCTAAGACAACATTCTGCAGCGATTCGATTGTCGACTTCCTAGGAATGGACGTTAACGTGGACTGGCCAGACGCAGTTACGGTTCCTGAAGAAACGCCGGTCGTATAAGAGACCGAATAATCCACCGTTTTGCTGCCGTCATCATTATGAGCCACGTCGACAGTAACCGAAGTTAACGTCTCACTGCCGGACGTCGTATGGTTATAGTTAAATGTTGAAGAAAAGTTGTACTGCTCGCCATCGATAATGATATAACCCGGCTTCATAAATTGGTTATAAGATCCGCCCGTCCAAGAAACGGTGGCCGTAACAGTCACATTACTTGTGTTTTTTGAAATATCTTGGCTATTCTGCACCAAGGATACGGCAACAGATACTGCCATTACGTGTCACCCCCCAACATAAACGCAATTAAGATTTCCGGCACTATCTTTTTCAAGCTGATACCCCATCAAATTGAGCAACGAAATAACTTTCAATTTAGGTATAATACCATTACCATCCTTATCAAACTTCTGAATGAGTTCTGTGTCTTGTTTGATTTGAATTTCCTCGTTACTTATAGAGATCTTAAACGGGCTGTTATCCTTTCGAATCGTCAGATCATCGCCAAAATCAAAATATGTTTTTAGTTTTTGATTTGTGTCATCGAGAGAATCCTGTGTGTCATCCGCTTTCGCTTTTGCTTCTTCAGCTTTTTTCTCGGCATCTTTAACGGCCGAATACGTAGAAGACAGAGAAACATCTGAATATGAGAACGAACCATCTGAAAACGTCGTAAGGTCTACGAAATATAAATACCCATCGGGATTATAGCCCGGCTCGATGTTGGACCAACTATCGCTCGGCGGATTCGTAGTCGGTTTATCAGGAGGTGTTTCTTGGCTCGACGTTTTCATCATGTAGTAGCGCACGATAGATATCACGCTGACACCATTCTTACCATCAATGCCATCTTTAATTGGTTTGCCAGTACTAAATGTAAGGCTGTCTGCCGAGATCGCAAGTTTATAGGATCCGTCAGTGTCTTTATAGAACTTGATGAAATTGGTTGAATCACCAACAGCCATCTGCCCGGTCTTATCCATAAATATGCCAGCGATAGTGCTGTCAACGGACGCTTTTGTTCCAGAATATAATGAGCTATCTCCAATCTTAAATCCGCCGATCGTAGCGTCGAACGCAACCAAGTCTTTGACATTAACTTTTTCAGCCGTTACAGATTTGGCTGTAAGTATACTGCCATTAAGACTGTTACAGTCAGTCTGCTCAGCAGTTATGCTAATACCGTCTGTATTCAGTTTATAGAAAAGCCCATCGCTTCCTTTAACCACAAGCTTGTCCGCTTTAACGGTCCCGCCTTCGATAAGATCGCCAATGATCGTGACACCGACAAGCTTACCGGTAACACTGGTATCTCCGATAACAAGATCTTTGATGATACCAGATGTTGCATAGAATTGCTCGATTGCAGCTTTGCCAATATTAGTAAAATCAATATTGGCATATTTTATGTCTGCTTGGTCTGCTGACAACTTTTTGGCGTTAAGATCTTCAATGCTAGCCTTAGCCGCAGTTAATGATTCGTTTATCGTAACATTATCTGCCTGGAGATTGCTAATATTACCTTCTGCGGCTTCAAGCTTTCCGGATATAGTTGCATTTTCTGCTTTTAGATTGTCAATTGAAGCTTCCTGCGCAGAAAGTGTTCCATTTATTGTAACATTATCGGCAGTAAGATTTTTTATAGATCCTTCTTGAGCTTCAAGCCTTTGATTGACCTTAAGATTATCTGCTGTTAAATCTTTAACCGCCGCTTCTGCAGCGTCTACCTTATCTCCGACCTCTTCCACCTCACTTGTTCTAGCGGCAGGAGATGTAATGTTGCCGGTAACGACTGCCATATGGTTCTTTATAAGGACCGTAACACGCTCACCATCGGCAATATTAGTTGTGAATGATGCCGGGGTGAGTAATTCAGAGCCGTCCAGCTTAACGTATTTATTCCCATTTTGAATCACAGTGGTGCCATAGACTGTAGATTCTTTTTCTTCTTTTGGCTTATTGCTTGCAAGTTTCGCAAACTGAGATACTAACTCACTAGATAAAGGCATGAATTATCACCCCTCCCATAATTTAGTAGTGAATACTGCTTTCTCGCTAACTGGAACACCCGGCTGGCATTTGATCGTTTGGCTTATAACCTTGGCTTTTATTCCATTAAGACCTGGTCTAGCATAATTAAAGCGCACACAGTCGCCGATTCGCACCGGGCAATAACCATGGGTATACGATATAGTGTACTCAAGACTAGAAAGGTCTCGCAGCTTTTGTTCTGCATATGCTTTAATTTTATCATCTGTAGGATCGCCAATCAAGCTTGGATTGCTTTCTCTCTCCATGATCTCTCTCCCTCGGTTTACTGTGGAAATTGGGCTATTTGGATCGTCATTTACAATTTTAGTGTAAAAATGATCATTGCCGTCAGAATACGTAACCTCGATTGCATTCGGAACACCGTACATGTCGTGCTTATATGTAAGATCAGGATACAGAATCGAACTATTCCCATCATTATACTCCCATATAGGTTGAAGCGAAGCAGTATCTTGATGGGGCGCAAATAGTACACGCCCCATTTCATCAAGATCAAATTTATGCTTAGCGTATGAGGCCAGGTCTGTCAAAAATGCGAGCCATGTATCTGACGTATCTGCTACAAAATCGTAGAACAGTTCTGCCGAAGGCTCCGCTTTAATCACCGGCGCTCTGACATGTTCCTTAGTCAAAGTATAAACATACTTCATCGCATACTGTCCTTTTGGAATATAGTATCCAATAGGCGGCATGCTTTCTTTGAGTTCAAGCAATGGAGTGTAAGCGTCAACCGATATACTATTTCGTTTGCCATCAAAAGAAGACTCAGGCGTCTGAAGCAAATACGTCCCTAGAGGAAAACGTTCTTGAATTCCATTTTGAATTGTTATTAGATAGACTCGGACATAGCATTCGCCTACGGCTTCTGACAATTCAAAAGTAGCGGAGCCAAGTGTATCTGCGTCGGAATCCCTACTGATAGTACAGGATTTGACATTTTCGAGCCGTTTTATATCTCTCCAGCTTTTAGGATCGACAATATAGTACTCAAATGTTTGCTGCATTGATGCAGTCCAATCGGGCATATCAAATACCTCCTGAGACTCTCTTAATTGTAAGTGTAACTGGGATTGTCATGTCACGGTGCTTCTGACTAAATGCAACCCCAACATTTGCCCAGTAGCCACTTCCGGATGGCTCACGTACATAAGCATCTCCGGTCCATATTGCCAATCGCCGAAGAGCATACAAAGTCTCCGTATCGGTCTTTGGGATGGCAACATTCCACGTGGCTGTTTCTCCAAGTTGCGTTCCGTAGTAGCTAATCGGATGCTTACGTCCTATATACTCGACCAAAGATGTGTCCATAGAATACGAATTAGACACATCAACATTGTACGGAAGGCGAAGCAAAGAGCCAGACCAAGTCGGTTGCTGATATGCATTGGCCTTTGCCACATTGAAGAAGCGCCACTCCTCGTTCCACTGGATTATGATAGCTTTTTCGCCGACTGGGAATGGCGGAATGTCATAATATGCCACGGCTCCGCTAGACGTAGTTGTTGCAACAATGCGATAGGATGCATAATTAAGCGCTGGATGCGGATCAGTTACAAAGGTTCCATCCTCATTCTTAAGGCCCGACATGATCTCTGTGAACGTTCCATCAAACTCGCGTCTGTAAACACCGAGAGTAACACCGGTGACTAAATTTCCACTTGAATCTTTGCAGTAAGGACGAATGTGCGCAGATACGGCCTCTTTATTAATTCCTATTTCGGCATTAGGCGTATAAGAAGAATCAGTCCATCCAACTGTAAAAGTTACGCTAGCATCTGCGGTAAGACCTGAGTCCATTGTGACCGTACAGTAAACAGTATAGCTCATATTGTTTTCGAGAGTAAGATCGCTAGCGGATAGGGTTAATGAAAGTGCATTTGACGTGTCGAAGTACTTTGAATAAACAGCATCGCCAGTGTTAACGACTTTTGCATTTCCGAGGCTGTCGGTTGTAGAATACGCCTGATTTGATACAATCCTAAGGTAATATCCGACAGGTGTTTGGGTTGCTGGTCCGGCCGTTCCGGAAATATTAATTGGGAAAGAGGTTAAGGTCTGAATACTAGCTCCAGTTGAGTCCGTAACAGCCAAACCTAAAGACGGAGGCGCATATATATCAATACTACGCTGGATCGACCATGGGCCGTAATCTCTTGTAACACCGGCTGTTCTAACTTTCCAAAGAACCTTTGTGCCCTCGGCATATGACGTAGTGGCGAGAGAATATGTCATTCGCTTTTGATCGTCAGGATCATACGTCGTGTTTATTTCATAAGTATTACTTTCTCCATTAGCTTGAACTTCGATTTGAGCGAACGTTTGCAATGAGCCGTCTTCGGCGTTATGCGTCCAATTTAGTACCATATCGTCGCCGACCATATATGTTGTTGAGGACGACCATGTAGTAGGCGCGGCCGGAGTTTTACCAAGAACCACCGACTTAACTTCAGACCATTTTGAACTCCCTTGGTCGTTCGTGGCTCGAACTTTAAAGAAGTACTCGCTTCCCGTCGTTAAACCGGTTTTTTCATAACTTTGAAAGTGCATGCTGCCGTCGTCTTCGATTCCAGATATAGTTGAAAAGTCGTCAGAATTATCGAGATGCGACCAGTCGGTTGAATACTTAAGATCGTATGTTTTTGCGCCCTTAGGCTTTGTCCATTGCAGCCAAACAGAAGTGGTTGTCTTGGCCATGCATCGAACAATCTCGATTGTGTCTGCCGGTTCTGGGCTCACGTTAGATGAATATTCTGACCATTCGCTAACACCATTATCATCGATTACTTCTTCTTGATTTTGATTTTCTTTTGTCGGCAGACCGCTCTGACGTGATTGAATACGCATCCGAACGGCCTTGGCTCTAACTTTATACTCTGCCCCGGGGTCCACCATGCATGAATACTGAGCGTGGCCAGTTAAAATTTTAGCACGGCCTTCAGAGACGAAAACCGTGCTATTATTTTTAACAACCTCAAAGAATATCCAATGTGTTCTGTTGGCCGCTTCTACCGGAGTCAAATTGTCAAGACTTGCTGTAAGCTTATGGTCTTTAATGGAAACCGATGGGGTTGATGGTTTCTCGGGTGGAGCATCGGTGCTAAAGTAAAAACTTTTACCTGCTGACCAATCAGCGGTGAAATAATAAAAGTCTGTCCCGTCGACAGTGTACGTCTCAGATAGAGGAAGGACTGTAACTGTTACTTTTGTTGCATTATCCCGAGCTTCATATTCAGAATACGGTTGAGTGACGTCTTCCTGGCTACCGAGAAATCCGTATCCATCGGCGTCGCCAGTGGTAAACCACCATCTAACACGATATCCGGCTGTATGCTCCCGACTCCAGCTCCAGGTTGCATATAATGTTCTTGGTGTTCCACTTAGCAGACCGAAATTATCAATCGTGACTACATTAGCCATACTTATCTCCTCCCTTCTATTATAGATGCACGAATAAGTGTCTGAATTGCTTCAGAAACTTCAGATCCACTGTCATAAGTTATGCCATTAATCTGGTAAGTATCGCCAGATGCTTTGCCGATGGTCTTACCAAGGTCCTTAATGGCCGAAACAACATCATCGTTAGCTCCATTTTGATTACGATTCATCATTGCGCTAATCGAGCGAACATTTGAGAATGCACTGACTGTCGGGTCAATAGCAAGCATATTGCTAATTGCATCAGAACTACTCTCAACATTGCTGAGATCGACAACCGGTCTAATTGTGGGTTGAGTGTTGACATCATCAGTCAAAGCAGCAGTGATATTTGAGAGCACTTTGCTTGCTGAGTCAATGGCGTCATTGCTCATGCCTTCGACTGCCCGGACTCCAAGATAGCTAAATCTCTCTATACCCTGAGCGAAACCTTTAGGAACCCAAGCGCCAATCTTTCTAAAGACTCTAGAAGGAGAATAGATATGTAGTTTAGATCTTGCGGCGGTTTCCGTATCGTTAGCCATTTTTATCGCGGCTAGTTGAGCCAGATAAATGTTATCTCGTATACCATTTGCAAATCCGGTAACAAGATATCTACCGGCGCTATAAAATTTCGACATATAGCCTCTAACGGAAGACTCGGCCTTATTAAGCGGCGCATCGAATGCGTTTTTGATTGTCGACTGCTCGACATTAGTAGTGAATGCAGTCGATGCCTGAGTCCCTAGACTGCCAATAGAAGTTACTATAGAATTAAGGCTGCCAACATCGAAATTCGCAACTGCCTCAGTTATGGTGTTTAATGCTGTGGCCGCCGAATCATAATATGAGAATTCAACTCCGCTGAGTGTATCAGAAAGATTCTTCATACTAGTGCCAAAAGCTTCTAGCTGACCGCCAAAATTACTAGCATTCTTTTTGCCAAAGACCTTCTGCCATGCTCCATCGCTACTCGGAAGGGCATTCATGAACTTTGCAAGACCCTCTGCAGCCGGAACAGAGTCTTCAATTGCTTTGACTTTAAGGTTTGCAACGGAATTTCCATACTTAACAAGGGCGTCTCCAAAACCGCTAAGATCAGTACCGAAAGACTCCATATCCTTATTACCTAAAACAATCTGAAGCTTTCCGCCGCTATTAGGAAGCGATTTAAGAATGTCAACAAGACTATTTACTGATGGAACAGAATTTTCAATAGCAGCGGTATTTAGATTTGCAACGGAGTTTCCGTAACCGCTAAGAGCAGTGCCAAATTTCTCCAAATTAGTGCTAAAACCAGAGAGATCTTGCCCGCCGAATACGGTTTGGAACCATCCGCCTTCTTTGGGAAGCGAACTAAGAGCATCGGCTAAAGATGCAGCAGCCTCGGCCGATGCCTTAATTTGTTCAGAGTTTACACCTATTGTAGCATTACTGAACGCAACCATAGCTTCGCCAATCGCTGTGAATTTCTCAGAGAGCCCGGTAAACGAGGTGCCTAGTCCGATAAGACTGGTGATCCCGCTTAAGAAGTCTGCAGCGGTAAGAAGAAGAACTGCCTTAGTGATTGCTACAATGCCATCAAGAAGAGAAGTGTCGCTTCCGATCATCTTACCTGCCGTCACGAATGGCATAAGATTAACCATGAACATCGACAAACTGGTGCCAATCGATGGCAGAGCTGAAGCAGCAGTCTCGGCAAACATTTTGACAAAGCTTCCGATGAAATTGCCAAGACCTTCACCGATCTTGCCAAGAGTAACAATGCCATGATCAAGAAACTCGTCCATACTAGGCTGGTACTGAGCAAGTGCCCCAATGCCGTACATAATACCACCAATGGCGACAATGAGTGCAGCGAGCGCACCTACACCAATAAACGCCTTTCCGCCAAGTGCCCCAAGGGGTCCAAGAAGCTTGCATGCATAAGACAGCGACACAATAAGAAGCGATAACGCTGTAGCATTTTCGATGGCATTTGAGACATTGAGCGCAGTCATTTCTGCCAAAACAAGGCCGAGAAGCGCAAGGACAACAGACATTCCGACAGCTGCCTTAATTGCTTCTTTGCTAACATCGCCACCGAAAGTAGAAAGTATAACCATACTTGTAGAGAACGCTAGCAGTAAAAGTGACAACCCTTTAGCATTCTCAACAGCATTTGAGACATTAAACGCAGACATTAAGGTAAGAATTACTCCAAGAATCGCCACCACACCGGTCATCTTGTACGCAGCTTTCATTGCTTCATCTGCATCTTTACCAGCGATGCTTAGAATAAATAAAGAAGCTGCCAACTTAGAAAGTAACATGGCAAGTGCTAGCGCACATGGCAATGCTTGATCCGGGGAAAGTTTAGCCATGCCGACAATAATAGCAGCAAGAAGCCCAGTCACAATAACAAGACTTATCAATCCGCCAAACTTTTTCGCAAGATCTTCTCCTTTAAACATCCCGGTAGCAGCAACAAGCAATGCAAACGTAACAATAATTGACGCCAGTGCACTCTTTGCAGCATCAAGAGATGTAGGATCGAGATGCGCCAACGTCATCAGTGCGACAGTCATCATCGCGATTGTCACTGTTAAGAGCACTAATGTCGACTTACAATCCTTAGCAAGATGTGTGACCGCAATCAACCCAGCGAACATAGCCTCAAGAACTGCAATAACACCAACCGCTCTCCAAAGACCATCGGGGCTCATGTTCTTAAGAACGACAATAACACCGGTAAGAATTAACAAGGAACCTGCGGCCATCATCAGCATCATTCCAGCTCGATGGGCAAATTGACCTGCAAGATTCGAAACGGCAATCAGTACCCCAAAAATGCCAAGAAGAGATATAAGAATCGGTGTCATCCGCTTTAGATCGTCCGGGGATATTTCAGCCATTGCTTTAACAGCTTTAACCATAGTGTACATTGCCGCGGCCAAAGCCAGCATGCCAATTCCGCCAGTAGCTGCGTTTGTTCCAGCAAGATTCGTAATTGCCATTAATGCAGCTAAGATACCTAGTATGCCGATAATAGTAAGAAGATTTTCCGCTATCCTGTTTCCATCAAAATTGCACAAATCATCGAGAGCACTCATTAGTACCTTTAAAGCGATGACCATAGCAATAAGGCCAACTCCACCAGAAAATGAAAGGCCCTTAAGACCCTGTGCCGCTATACTAAGTGCTAAAATCAGGCCGACAAGAGTTGCAAAAGATCGATTCAGACTATCTTTATCAATTTTGCCAATGCTTTTAAGTGCTTTAGCAAGTATATAAACACCTGCTGCAAAAGCGATAATAGCTATGCTGCCTTTTGAAAGCTGAGGCACTCGTTCCCCAAGCGCTACAGCAACAACGCCAAGAACTCCAATTAGCGCAATTAGCACCACGGCATTTTTGTATGTTTTATCATCGGAACTCAGTCCGTCCATTGTCTTAAGTGCAAGGGCCAGTAAAGCAATAGCTCCTCCGATAGAAAACATTATTCCTGAAATCTTGGCTACACCGGAAAAATTAACTTTGCTGACTGCATACGCAAGGAGCGCAAGCGTCCCCATCAATCCGATAAGCGTGAGAAGGGGCATCGAAAGTTCTCCATTTTGATTTATGTCGTTGATGACATACATGCTCGCAACAAGAAGTGCGACAGCAATTGCAAGCTTAACAATAGCAGTAGCCAAAACATTAATAGCTTTAGATCTATCTATGAATGTCTTAGCATCGATGTATTTAGAAATAGACTTCTCAATTCCAGCAAGCCCTTTAACTACGCTAGTTACACCGGCAATAGGGCCTTCCAACATTTCAAGAGACTTTCCAATGCCCATCACGGACTTAACCATCAAAGCAGCCATTCCGTAACCAAAAATGTCGCCCATATGGATTTTAGACCGAGCTTCTTCAGCGAGTTTAAAGAGAGATGTCTTGAATCCATCCAGAATGTTGGTCGCAGACTTAAGTTCGGTCTTCATAGACGTCTTTAAGCCTTTAACTTTATTAGTTATACCTTTGAAACTGAAGTTAAAATTGACTTTAAAGAACTCGTCTAAAACATTCTTCTTAAAATCGATAAGCATAGCCTTGAGATTGTCAAGGGTAATTTTATCAAGATCTTTCCAATTATCGATGAAATCTGCGATTCGCTTTTTACCGTCAGAAAAGACTTCTTTAGTTGCATTGAATGCATTAACTACAGCAGTCTTTACCGATGTCACAGTTTTCTGAACAACCGGCAATTCCGTAAAGGCTTTGACCCAATCTCGAATTGCCAAAGCAGCCTTCTGAGCATTAGTAGCAATTGCGCCGAATGTTCTAACAAATATGTTATTGGAGTTAAGCCACTCTTTAAATTTTGTAATTGCATCTCCAACAGCCGCGGTCACATCGAGAAGACCGATGTGCAACGAAGACAACAGTTTTGATACAACTCTAAGAACGGCTGCCACGGTTCCGCCAACAAAATTCTTAACAACACTTAATGCCGAGAAAAGCCCACTAAACGTTCTTTGAAGCTTATCAGCCGTTTCATCGGTCATAACAAACTTTTCAGAAAGAGCATGCAAATTCTCTACCGCTTTGTAAACACCATCTGATAAATTCTTAGGAGAAAAGACACTATTCCATGCAGTTTTAACGGTTTTAAGAACCTTTGAAAGCCCCTTTAAACCATTTTGAATAGCATCCAGAAAAAGGCCTTTCTTAGTAGGAGTCTGAAGATTATTGATCAGCTCGCTAATCGGTTTTCCAGTTTCCTTAGCCTGCTGAGCAAGGTTTTTAAGAGATTCTGACTGCTCTTCAGTATATCCAAGGCTTTTAAGTTCGGTATCTGACAGACTTCCAATAACTTCTTCAAGTTCCTCAGCTTTTACGGTACAGTCAGACCAGTTCTTGCCATTGCGAAGCCAAACTTTATTAACGAGCGTCTGAACTTTAGCATAATCCTCACCGGCATTTGCCAAAGCTTTTACTCGCTCGGCGCCATTGCCAAACTCACCACGAATAACCCTTACCGCAATGTCTTGAAAATGCTCCAAGCTCTGTGCGGCGTTACCAACCGCATCTGCAGCGGAATTAAAAGCCTTTGTTGTCTTGGCGACATCTCCGCCATTAACTTTCGCGAATGGGTTCTTAATATTTAACTTCTCTAAAAACCCGGCCAACTTATTAACCATATTGCCAATGGTCTTGGTCGTCCACTCTGCGATCGGCTTAGTTATTTCATGAATCTGGTTAACTTTCTTTCGAATGGCGTTGAAGAGATTAACAAACGGGCCATTTTGGGCTATAAGCGGTTTAATAAAGTCTGCACCGATTCGTCCAAGGGCCGACTTAATGTTAGACAATGCACCTTCAAATGTGCTGTTAGCAGCTTTTGCATGCTCGCCAAAAGCATCATCCATGGCGGCAGCAAAAGTATCAAACGAAATTTGGCCCTTCGACACCATATCTCGAATTTGAGCTTCTGTATATTTAGTGCCGTCGCCGATCTTTGTCAAATAACTTGCCAATGTTGCAGCTGCGTTCATGCCTCTGACAGATAGCTGAAGAAGCTGATCTCCCATTAGTCGACCCTGGCCGGCGACCTGAGTAAAGATTCGGCCGATGTCTTCATAAGAGCTGTTTGTCATTGCGGCAACACCCGCAACACCTCTAAGAGCTGAGAACATCTCATCTCCGGCTTTCATGCCAGATGCTGCTAACTGAGAAGCGACTTTTGCTGCTGCATCCAAACTATATGCTGTTCCATCAACAGCATCGCTAACGTTCTGCATAACAGCAGCAACGGCTTCTTCATTTTTAAGAAGACCCTGAAGCTGGAAATTTGCATTCTCCAGATTCATAGCTCTTCTTTTACCGCCATTGATGATGCCATTAGTCACAAAACCAACGGTCTTCTTTGCAAAACGCATAGCGGAGTCGGTAAGATTCTCAATTACTCGCATGCCGACGATCCCCATAGTAGAGAACCGGTGCTCAACCTTTTCAAGACTAGCCGCTAAACTTTCGATTCCAGATGTATTTTTTGCAGCGGAGTTCACGTTCTCAAGGCCTTTTGCAGCGCCTTCGAGATTCAAACTCTTCTTGAGCTTATTAAGACTTTCCGTGGATTGTGCCACGCCTTTCTCAAACTGCCCATTCTCGAACCGCATCTCTACGACTCTTTCATCTACTTTTTTGCTCATGATTCAGTGACCTCCTTCCATGCGTTATTTGCTATCGTATCGAACAGCGGCTGAATTGCAGGATTTATGTAATCTCGCCCCTCAACCCAGCCGCCATTTCCAGTTCCGTGCCCATACTGCAATATAATGGCAATAGGCACTCCTTCATTAATATTAGAGTTATAAAAATTTATTGAAGCTTTTCCATTTTGATGCTTCACTTCATAATACCATGAATCGGCAGTCAACCCGGAATCAACAGGGGTTGCAGACGCAAGAGCAGCCACGCCTTCTCGACCATACTTGTCAAGTTCGCCAATTTTAATAACATTCTTCGCTCTTTCGAAGAATCGATTTAAATTAGAAAAGTCACCCTTTTGTCTGAACCTTATCAATGTTCATCCCTACTTCCGAAATGTATTACTTGCCCATAAATGTAGCAAATCGATAGAGAACCGTCACGAGCTGTTCTCTCGTCATGTAGTCTTCCCACATGCCATTGAACTCGGTATCCGAAGAGCCAGCAATAAGGCCGTTCTTGACAGCCCAATTTCGTGCTTCTTCGCTCCAGTTAGACGCATCATTATCCCGAAGCTGATCGCGATATCTGGCCATAGCAGTGTCAAACATTATTAAAAGTATCCTGAGTCATATAATAATCCTCCAGTCGTTCATTAACTTCCGCAGCAATGTCATAAAGACGATCATAAATGTAATCGCCGGGGCAAGACTTATTAGCAAACCATCTATGAACGGTCATGTTCTGTTCTTCGGGGCAGCCGATAAGACTTTTATCAGCTCGCCATTTAAGAGACTCGATCCCGTTTCGAATGCAAATATCGACAAGCAAATCGATAAGAGATCCATAGACAGCATCATTAATAGCATACGGATAATATGCATCCGAAGCGCATTCAATTGTAATCGCCCTGTGGTCATTCGAGCTACTCGAAGAGCACCAGGAACGGTCTTTCTCTTCGACATACATACCGATTCTTCCGTCTGCACCGATGCCATAATTAGACGAGGCCTGATTATTGTAATTGGCAAACGTGGCACCAAGGCCTTCAACACTATCCTGGCCGACTACACAGTGAATAGTAATTGTGTCAATTTTATGATTCCTAGGATTCTTGCAAGGGCTAATCCTAGTATAACTAACAAGAGGGCTATTGCTCATAATTATCACCCTTTCGTATTTAATTTCTTCCTTCGTGCGGCATTCAGAGCCGCATTTCTGGACATGATTTCGTGTCTGCTTCTCTTCTTAGGAGGCTCGTTCTTAATGCTGCACACTTTGATTAGAGTAAGCAAACGATTCAAATGCCACTTTTCGCATTCAAATGGAATGTTGAGTGCAATCATCCAGTAATATATCAGTTCAGAAGTTATTTGCTCTCGACTAGGACCGGTATTCTTCTCATCTGAAAAATATGTAGCAGTCATCGGAGCAGCGATGTACTTGTTAATCTCATCGATGTTCTCTCGAGTCAAACACAAGTATACTTCAGATGGTACATTCCTCGTGATTGTCATGCACTTTATATAGTCAATGGTCTCATCTCGTGTCTTATCTTCTTTAGAAAAGAAACACTTACACCATTTTGATTCCCATTTTGAAAGAGAGACGAGAGAATGCTCCAGTTGCAAAGTCTGCTCTCTGACAACAAGGAATTGCCCATGTTCTTCATCGAAGAGTTCCCTTCCAGGAACAGTTATCTGGAGCATCTCTTAATCTCCTTGCTGGTTAGATTGCTGCGGGAGCCGCAGCTGCTTTTTCGGCAACATCACTAGGCATAATACCATTAACAAATGCAGCTGCCTTATCAGCGTCCGTCGCAAGATCCATAAAGAGCTGAGAATATGCCTCGGTCTGGGAGAACTCAGTCGCGAGTTCCTCGGACTTGATGAAGCGCTTGCCATCGGGGCTCTTCTGACCATAAGCTTTGAGAACAAGTTCCTTAAAGATCTTGATAATCGCCGGCGCATCCTGAGCATCGACAATTCGTTTGATCATTTCAGTAAGACCACCGGTCGTGCCCATCTCCCATTCCATGAGTTCTGCCTTAGACAGATGGAACCAAAAGTCCTCTGTTCTCTCAACGCCATTGTAATCCGTGTATTTAATAGTTTCCTTAAGCATTAGTAATTTCTCCTTTCAAATTTAGAAAAAGGGCCCCACGATTAAGCGAGGCCCATAACGTTAAATAATATTAGACCGATCCCTTCATGAGATTCGCAATCTCATCCGGAAGAGGCAGACGGGGATCAACTGCACCGGTAGAATGGTCTTCACCAGTGCCGTCCTTACCGTAAAGAATTTCTTCGAGCGAGGCGAGCTTCTGAGGATCAACCTTCGTAGAGTCAATGGTCAGAGAAGCAGTCGGCTTGAAATTAGCAACTGCGACAGGGGTGGTGCTCAGCTCCCAAGAAAACGTGATCGCATCCGGACTATCATTGATGGTCGAATACGCTTTCTCGGACGGGGAAGCCATCGCGCCGTAGATAATATGGAGCTTATAGCCATAGTCGTTACCCTTGGAATCGTTACCAAGAGTCGTACGATAGCACAGGCCGAAAGTCTTGCGAGCCTGCTGGCCAATGTAAACACCTTCAGTAAGCGACGCAGAGCCATCGCACTCGGCGAATTCATCGGGATAAGTATAAGCTTCGACGGTGGCGCCGAACTCCTCATTAGACATCAGGTTAAGATACTTGATATCATCAGCGTAGAGAGCCGTGGCCTCTGCGCCAGAGGGGCTCTCCGTGATAGCCGTAAGGCCATTCCAAGCAACGCCCTTCGGATAGGCACCGCTTGCACTCATGGGGTAAAGGACACCATTCTTTACACCGGTTTCATAATAATGTTCACCAGTTTTGTCCCAAACAAGTTTCATAGAGCAAATCCTCCTTTAGTAATATAGAGTGAATACATAATGATTGAGATTATCGGCAGGGTAATATCGATCAAAACTGCAGTATCTAAACTGAGACAGTTTGTCGACATATTCGTTGTCTGGGTCTCGATCAATAAGTATTACTTCGTAGGCTTTCGCCTGCTTAAATGGAATATCATCCGCATGCCAATTTTCGACATCAGACAAAGAGTACAGAATTGCTGGATACTTCATCGATATCGACGCTGGGGGTTGAAAATACACATTTTTCGATCCGAGTAATTTTTCAAGCTCGTTTTGTAGTTCAAGTCTACTGCCCATTGTACACACCACCCAACGTCAATATCAATCTAGGGTACGAAACTTCGACGTTCGAGATCTTCCATTTCGTACCCATGAAAACAGCATAGCGCATGGTGTGAAAATTATTCGTGGCATACGGATCAGCCACAATACTAATTTCGTTGCTGATGTTAATGTCATCATTAACTTGGTCAGCACTTTGAAGCCGACGAATATTGCGGATCAAATCTCCGTAATAAGAACGTTCTACAATTTGCTCCTCGTAAACGCCAGGCTTAGTTTCGACTGTATTAGCATAGCCGATTTTACCGTAAAATTTTGCCATTTTGAATTTTCACCTAGATTTTTACTTACTTGTCAGCAACAGCAGCCAGATTAGTCAGAACCGTCTTAACATCGGAGCTGCCGCCGGTCGTAGTCACATAATTGACAGAGCCGACCTTGCTCGCCTCCGAATAGGAGACCGGAATAAAGTAGTTCGTGCCAACGCAAACAATAGCCCGCTTAATGAACGCGTCCTTCAGCTCGCTAGTGGTAAACTGCTTAGTGCAGCCCTTATCGGTATAGGCCTTGCCGTCGGGAGAAGTCTTGCCATAGATAACAATTGCAGCGACGTTCTGGTCCTTTGCCTGATCGTAAAATCTTTCAGTAGCCATAGTATGTTACCTCCTAAAATTATTTATGTTCGAGTTATAAATCAGACTCAATCAACGGGCTCTTCCAGAGCGATGGCAGAGTACCACTCGACAAGAGCACCAGAGACGCGAGTCTCCAGAAGGAGCTTGTACTGGTTGAAGTCGATATCGAAATCATCAAACTTCGTGATCTCGCCACCCTTAACGCAGCCAAGCTGGTAATCAGCCAGGTTGACAAACAGGCCAAGGAGCTTCTTATGTTTGCCGTCAGAAGTCTGGCGAGTCAGGCCCTCAAACTGCTCAATGGTCTGAATATCACGAACGTTCAGAGCCGCGACCAGATCTGCCTTAGAGGAGTAAATACGACGGCCGTTCAGGTCACGAGCAAGCAGCATCACGTTGAGCAGATGCGGCGTGCAGTAGAAGGTAAGGTTGCCAGAGCCCTTGTACTTCTCACGGGAATACAGAGCCGCCTCGATAACGGCCTCAGCATAGACATAGTTGTCGCCGAAGCTCTTCGCGGTATCGGTGCCCTGAAGCTTCGCCTTCTGGCCAGCGATATCGACATCCTGATGGATGCAGTACAGGTCGTCATCATGCCAGATCGGGCGGATGTGATCTTCCTTGATCTTATCGGGATCGGTATCCTCACGACCGTCGCCGATCAGGATAGCCTGAGCCAGAGTCTGATCCATGGTATGACGCATAATCTTCCACTGGTAAGCAACAATATCGAAATCAGTGATATCGAGAACGTCATCACGATTGATCTTGTCCTTGATGTAGACGGTCTGAGCATCATGAGTACGACCAAGCAGCTGGATCTGCTTCATCTCCTTCTTGTAGTCACCCTTCTTCTGGTAACCCATGGCCTTCAGCTCGGCCTGGCGAGCATCGGCACGACGGGTGCGAATGCGGCTATACGGAGACTTATGAACGCCGTTGATAACACTGGATACCCAAGTATCATCAGGATAGAGAATCTTCGGCTCCATCGGATCGATGTACTTGTACTCCGGCAGGAGCATATCCATCGTCTCAGCATCGAAAGCGTCATGCTGCAGCTCGTTCTCATTCTCGTAGATCTTACGAGCCTGCTTAAAGCTACCAATACTCGGAGTCTTGGAGAGCTCGACAATCTGGTCGAGATCAGAGTGGGTCAGGACTTTCTCGTCCTGCATGCCATCGGTGTCAAACATTGTGCTTCATTTCATTTCCTCCCTCAGAATGATTCATTTCGTCGCCGTCGTCCTTTTTCTTTGTTTTCGTCTTCATCTTTATCTTTATCATTATCGACGATATAACCAATCATCGCATAGACGGCTTTCTTCTGTTTCTCAGTAAGCGTGTTGAACACATCGCCAATGGTCTCTTCATCAGAATGCTCAAGAGATTCATTGTTTTCATTCATGTCAGATTTTTCCTCCGATTCATTATCTTCATCGCTATGAAAAATTGTGATGTTTTCACCAGTGAAAATTTCAGCTTCCTCTTCGCATTCCTCACCGTGCTTAATAACAGATTCGATAGACGCACCAGGGTTAGCTCCAGCAAGAACCAGGCTCACCTCTCTAATATTGCCATGAATAACATTCGACATATTCTGTTTAAGCTGATTTGCATAAATGGAGAGGGACACAATATCGCCATGCTGGACAAGCAGCTTGCCAGTCTTGCCAGATTCCGTGTCATTAAATGTGCAATATGCATAAACGCCTTCGTCACGGTTCTCAAGAAGAGCGTGGCCAAGAATCTCATTTGGGTCATCATGACGATGATTCCAAACAAGCGGAACGGTCTGACCATCATTGTGCTTAAAAGCATCTTTCATGATAACTCTTCCATCAGAGCATTTGAGATTTGCTTTGGTAGCCCATCCGCTAAAATCGAAATTTTCCATTTTGATTTTATCCTCCTTCTTCTAAATTTTTCGTGTACTCTTTATACATGCCGGGGTCTTCTTTTGTTTCCGCAATATTGCTGTTGCGCAATTCATCAGCCTTAGGATCATCAGACGGCTTCATTCCAACAATTTGTCGGATTTCATTAGACGTCATGATCTCATTGCGAGTGAACTTATCGGCGATCTCAGCAATATCATTAACCGGAACCAGTTTGAACGGATTTCTGAAGAACTCGATCGACTGATTCTGAGTACGCGCAGTTTTAGTAAGAAACTTTCGTTTCATTTCATCGGCAATCGCAGAAACGATTGGCTCGATAGTCCGGCTGTAGTAATTAAGCATGGTTTTTTCATCAGCGGTGCCATCGAGAATCGTTTGTGTAATGCCTAGTTGACTATACAGTTGATTCGTGAGATACTCAACCTGCTTCATGAGATTATTCTCGAGTGAACGATTAAGTTGAGTAATCTTTTCAGTGCCATCAGTATAAGCAATACCATACTTAGATCCGGCCAATTGCATTTCTATGTCTTTTCTTCGGTTCTCGGCCTGCTGGCGACGAGCGTCTGTCTTTATTACATAAGGCAACTGGATTATCAAATCAAGTTTGCCAGACGCGGTTTGCTCATCTGTTATGTCAAGAAGACCGAGCTTATGAATTAGTCGCTGCATGGTCGAGTTGGGCTCATTCATAACAGCATAAAGAGGATTTTCCACAATGGCCACCATTTTCTTAGGAAGCCAGAGTTCCTCTTTCTTTCCTGTTTGTTCATTGTAGAGTCGAACCTGCACATGCTGCGGACGCCACTGAATAATTTTACCAACACGCATAGTTTCTATGTCATACGAATCAGTAGCCTTGGGATTCATTGTGGTGTCCGTCGGAACAATCGCAACACAGCCCTCATCAAGCATCGACATAACGACATCTTGCTTAAACGCTCTACCGGTTTGGTCTGTATTAGCGCTCAATTTGAGGCAATTATTAAGACCAGAATTGATTTCTTCTAAAAATCGCCCATTCTTATCAAGACGAACGTGAAGAATATCTATAGCAGATGCATCTAGAGCAATTCTATTTAGAACCGAAGTAGTTATAGATCGCTCATTACCTCTCGTAAATCTTGGGCGATCGGGGCGATTGTAATATGATGATCCAATATCCCCGAATTCAGCAGTCGGATCTCGGCTTCGGAAAACATTCCAGGCATGCTTAAGCCTGGATCCAAAAGATTGTTCCATTTTGATTTTCCTCCTTCATTTTGGAGTGTGTCTCGGCTCCACAAGTGCAATCCATTCTGGGCCAAGATCTCTTTATAATTATTCAAATGCTTCTCTGTTGAGTTTAAATGCAATATAGGCATCCATCATAGCGGCTACAGCATCTATCTTTTGATCATAGCGCTTCTTGAGCAACTTGCGGTTGCCATTAGTATCTTCAATGGTAATGCAGTTGCCCATAGCGAAGGTCATCAAATCTTCGTCGAACAAAAGCATTCTCTCTTCGGATAATTTCTTGAGTTCTCCAAGTGGAACAGACTCTGTTTTTGCGCCCTGGATAACCTTCTCGATACCAAATGGCCCGTTCTCTCGCTCCCAACGTTCGACAAACTCTCTAGCGTTGTAAGGATCAAATCCGAAGCAGCGAACATCATACTCTCTTTCTGAAATATGATTGTCGAGATCTTCATAAACTTCCATCATGTCTAGAACAGTTCCTGGCATAACAACAAGACTGCCCTCTTTCATGAACTGATCATACTTTGTCCGCATTGCCGCTGGAAGTTTCATAAGCGTCAACTCAGTAATATAGTTACGAGTCTTTACACCAAAGCTTCCATTGGAAAGCGGGAACAAGAAAGTAAAGGCACAGAAGTCGTCACCCTGAGAAAGGTCTGCCCCAAGAGCGCAAGGCATCTTCCAGAATTCCCGTTTACGGTGAGGAAGGGTCTCTTCATAAGTGAAGTAATAAGTATAGCCTTCCATTGGGATTCCAAAACGTTTAGCAAGAATATCATTTCTTGCTGCTGGGTTTTTCTCGGCACGCTCTACTTCGAGCTGATACGTCTCATAAGTAACAGTCTTGCCAAGATTTGGATTTGCCTTTAACCACATATCAGGGTTGTTAACTTCCTCAATGTCGTCCAATTTGTACCACCAAATAGACACATGCGGATTGTAGTACTCGCCTTTAAGGATGTCAGACAATTCCATTTTGATTGTATCGCCGCTTCCATTTCGGACAGTACCTTCTGAACTAATAGCAACGATAAGATAGTCATTATTTTCAGCTGACCCCTGCTCCTTAGCTGCACCTTGCTCGAGTGCTCCTATCGGATCTTCTCTAACATCACCAGAAAGCCATTCATCAACCGTTGCTACCTTAACTCGTAAACCCTGAAGTTTGTCAATCGACATCGGCCTGACCTCAAGTATGGAACCAGTAAGAAAGTTCTGAATTCCTTTCTTTGTCGATGCTAACTGGCAGCGGTTTGCTTTCGATCCAGTGGTGTTATGAAGAGATCCTTCAGTCAAAAACTTGTATAATGGACCTCTAGCCCTTGTAATAGCAGTTCGAATCGGAGACATAACTTCTTCTGCCTGGGCCATCGTTGGGGCGGTTGTTACCTGATGCGTGGTTGATGTATCAACGTTTAGAAAGTAATTCTGAATGCAAGACGCATACATCGATTTAGCCGATCCTCGAGCGACGATAAGATACTGTTTGTTGACAAGACGCTTCTTAATACGTTTCTTTTCGTAATGTCCACCATGCCCATCTGGAGACGGGACATAAACACTTCGTTCAACAAAGTAGTACCAACCGAAAATCTGTTCTGACCAGAGCTTAAATGAGTCAAGTAAATGAAGGTCCTCACCATTTGTCAATGTTAGCTCATTTTCACAGAATGCAATGAAACCATTAATAGCCTCATCGTCATACCAGATTCCAGGATTTGCAATGAGATCGTCGATTCGGTTCATCTCCATCGAAATCTCACGATTAACTGGAATCTCACCTCTGATAACAGCATCCCTAAACTGACCATAATAAATTGGAGTAGCAGTATTCGATAATGACATTTTACGCCGCCTTACTTTTTGTCAGACTGTCCCTTCTGGGGGTTGACAACACGGTTATTTACATCATCAGATGCAACTCCGGCAAGTCGATTGATGGCATTACCGACGATATGGTTCCCACCCTGAGTTCCGAGATTAATAATGACATTTTTACCGATGGTTTCAAGACAGTCCATTGCGAATTTTTTTCCTCGACTTTGTGCCATTTCTTCCTTCTGCGCATCCCGATACTTTTTCTCAAGAGCCATTCTTTCTAAACGCTCGTTAATCTCAGCGTCTGTCATTTCGCTAAGACGTTTCTTCTTAGGCTTCGCAGTTTTCGATTTAGAAGATTTCTTTGTTTTGGTTTTTGCCGCCGATTTACGACCTTCGGCAGATTTCGAAGTTGTTCGCTTCTTATTAATAAGCGAGCCATCTTTGTTCTGGTATCTACGAACGCCCCACTTCATACCGAGTACACCATGGTGGTAGAGTTCGCTCGAATAGGTATCAGGCTCCATAATTAGTCCTCCTTTCAGCTAAGGACTTCCCATCCCTGAATCTCTAAGTAGATTTTGTCAATGAATGAGTTTCCTCCTAATGCTTTATAAGCATTGTATTCATAAATGAAATTTTCGTATTCGTACTGTCGAACAGACTGGTCTTGACGATGGTTGTAATAGAGCCGAAGCATATCAGCTCTAAGAAGACACTTCTGACCATCTTCGACAGCATGCATTCCAAGAAACTTTTTTCGTAAAGGTTTAAGAAGCGCAATCGCGCTTAATGCAATAGTAAAAGAAATGTTCACAATGCTAAGAACAAGTTGTAGTCTTTCCATTTTGATTTCTCTCCCAAAATTTTATGTTAAATATAGTGAATCGCCTTGAGTTTATCGGCGCTCCACTCAAATAGCATAAATCTCTTATGGGCCCCAATAAGATCTTCTCTGTCAGACCATTTGTCAGTAATTCCTCCAGACGATAATCTTCTAACCATTACACCATATATGTCAGCTTCTCCCTCGTGCTGGAGCTGACCGGCGTGAACTTCGCGAATCGTTGCATCCGCAAATTCTTTTGGAAATGCTACTGGAAAAATGTGGGCCAAAGTTCTAGCAGTTGTTTTCTTAGCATCACCATGGGTGATCATTATAGCATTGCTTCCATAGCTAATAACCTTACGAAACTCTAAAGAATCATCGATTATAGCGTCGCCATATCTGGCCAAAAGAGTTTGCATGAACATCCAAGATATGCTCTGATCATGGTTGCCAGGAGTGTAGATAACTTTAACTTCTTCTGCATTTTCTAAAGCGGCATCGATAATAGCGTACATGAACTGCTGTCCGTCTTTAACGGCTCGGACCATATCCACTTTCTCAATGCACGTTCCTCTTGTTGTTAGCCCATTGATAATACTATCGTTATGAAAGAAATCTTGCCCGAATGGAATCACGATCTTATCCCAGTGATGACTGGTAATTATCTCTAAGACATCATCAAGGACCGATTTGTAATAATCCATAAAGGCAATGCCCCAATGCATATCGAAAAGCGAAATCTCGAGCATGTTTTTGGAATCTTTAAATGAGGGCTTTACATACTCATATTTTTGGACAGCAGTTTTAATGGCAGCCAAGAATTCTTCAGGATCTAGAGTTTCAGCATGCTGCTTAATCCATGCCTGGATAATCTCTCCGTTCGCTGCTACCTGCACAGTCGCGTCATGAGCAACAAAACCTTCATAAGTTCCGCAGTCAAGAGTTGTATCATCAGGATAATTCTTTTTAGCCCACCTGACAAGAACTGTCCTAAATGAACGACGAGTCATTGGATTTTCAACTTCATGTTTGTAATATGAGTCGTAAATCTCATGACTGCTCATTCCAGCTTCTTTCATTTCACAGCATTTTCTTTTCACCGCCAACGGTGTTCCTTTTGCCATGAATCATGCCTCCTTGGGATCAACTGAAACGTTGATTCGCCACTCCAATTCGCTCGCCATACGATTCATGGCATCCATTGCAGCCGAACTGGCAGGAGGGTCGAATAAAAAAGCCTGGTTTTCAAATATACAAAAGACTTCACATCAGAGAGCCTAGCATCATCTCCGATGAAGTCAGACCACTCGGCAGAAGAGTCCTCAATGCTAAATCCGCTTGAAGGACCAACGCCAAGTTGAGTAAGTATAGAAAATACAGAATTGATATGAATCAGAATATCAGTATCAAATTCCGTAGCTTCAGATGGTATTCCAAGAAGTTTTTTGATAGAATCCAAAATACTAGTTTCCATTTTGAATCCTCCTTCATGTAAATGTTCTAGCACCTTCTTCAGAAATCTTAGAATCAACAGAGACACTCTTTTCGCAAAAACCAGATAAGCCGAATTCGGTATAGACTTTATAGAATGACTCTGTTGATTCCTCTTCTGAAATTACTAACTGAGTTGGCAACTCCAATGTGCATACAATGTCTGAACTCAAGTCTGGCTCAGAGTAAATATTTAGTGCACTCATTCTCGAATTTCCTTCCATCCATAAACACCCGGCTGCGGCGTGCCGATGCTGCACAGCGTCAACGGTGTACCAATCCGGTAGCACTTGTTTTTCGTCACAAATGCCTCGATGATGTTGATTGTCATGTTGTCACCTCACACGCTGCTACTCCTTGCCGTGTAGTTACCCGGATTGCAGGGCATCTGTATGATGTTCATGCCCATTTAAAATCTCCTCTCGTGGTGGCCATGTCATTTGCTCCTTTTCTTTCGTTCACTTTCGTCCCGAAGACTTAACCTGCAAAATTGTTCGCCTATTTTTTTTCTGCTCTGGAATAAATGGCAGACAGCCGCTTTTTCATTTCTTCCAGTTTTTCGTCTATTAACCGATGCGCTTTGTCTTCAATGTTCTTCCTCATTCATCCAGTTTTGAACATTTCCTTCATCTGCGGCCGGCCATCTCGCACATAGGGCACACCATGCGCCCCTCTGGAATAATAGCTCCACAACATACGCAGAAATTATCCATGATGTACACCCATATGTTTATTATCCTTTCTCCACATACAGCCCCACCAGATCGTGGGGTGTTGGTTCACAATCGGCTCAGATTGTTTGCGATAAAGTCTGCTTGCTTTAGTCAGTTAAACTTAGAACCATCAGTAATAAAGTTACATCCGTTTGTCAACGCCATGATTTCGCCGTGGGTCAGAACACGGTCGTAAATCTCAATCCGTGCGATATTGGGCGCACCAGCAAGAGAACTTCCAACGATAAAATCATTTTCGCTGAGATTCTGAGTGATTGGATATTCCGCACAAGCGGCAATCCCGATATGCTTATTCTCGGTGTAAATTCCTGCGGACGGCAGTTCATCAGCTGTAAAATAGGCAGTGAGTCTTACATAGTCCTCGTTCACGGAGCCTAAGTAAGGATCCTGAATATACGCTTATCTCCCCCCAGATGCTAATGCTACCGCTAACCAGTCTGAGCGATCTGCGGCACAGCACCAGTTTCGTGTTACCACTCTGGAAAATCGGATATTCATTATAGTCTTCCAGATATTTTTTACCATCTTCCTTGCGAAACAACATACTGACCGTGAATCCCTTTGTGAAATTCAACCTGGACAATTTACCAAGGTTTATGCTATCGTTCAGACGATATGCAGACTCGGCAAGAATTTTATACTCGGATGTCTGACCGATTTTGATTCTGGAATTGACCATTTCGGTTTTGTCCGTCATCACTCGTTTATTGCTCACTTTATCGACAATGTAGCCATCACAAATCTGTATGTCAGCTACCTTACCGTCAATGTTTTCATAGGCAGTGAGAACATCGTCCATCTGTTCAATGTTGGCAACATATCCGGTTTTCAGTGTAATTGTCTTGCCCTCCACCGGAATATCCCCGACGTTTACGATAGCCAGAACAGTTTTTGCCCCGTTGCCATAAACAAACCGCAGCTTTTTTATAAGGGAGCCACTCCCTGTCGAAATTAAATTCGGCAACCAGGTAATTCTTGCTGCCGGCAACGATGTTTTCGAAGTTGCATTTCTCGTCTGCTCTTAAAATCTGGCCTTTAACATTAAATTTAAGAGTTCGCATATAATGCCTGACCCCCTTCACATAATTTTATATTTTGATTTAATGCCGCCAAGGGCATGTATCGTTCTTTCTTCGTTCAATTGGATCTGAAGCCAATAGATTCGAATCGCCGTAGTGTATTGCGTTATGAGTAGAATGGATAGTGGTAATTAAATACTCTGGATCCAATAGTATCTCAGTTCTCTTCTCAAGATCCTCGAGAGTCATAGGGTTCATATGATGAATAATAACTCTCTGCCCAGAGATTTCATGGCCAGGGACCCCGAGATCGCATCCGAGATCCCTAGCAATAACCTTATCTCTGCATTGTTTCCATTCAAGCGAACTGTAAAACATTTGATTGAATACCCTGTCGAACCCAAAGGTATCTCTTCCAACCGAGCCATTCAGTTTAAGATAATTGAACCGTTCTTCAAACGTCGGGAGCGTAATCAATTCAGAATATCGTTTAAAAATCTTCATCAGTTCCTCCACCGCTATACTTCCGCATAGCAATGATAGCATCTCTGTAAAGCTCCTCTGTTCTTTGGCTAGATTTAATAGATTCTGTCTTGGCAGAGATGAGTTCTTCCTGCTTCTCTAATATCTTAACCTTGAGCTTGGCCTCCTGTGTCGCCAGCTTAAGGAAATGGGTTGTCTCTTGAGAAGAGGCAGTTCCTTCAATCAATCTTTTCTCCACAAGATCTGTCGCCAAAGCTATAAGCTGGTTTTGTCTGGCTTCTGGCGTGAGTGCCGGCCTAATTTGGCGTGCATTTCCAGACGACTGACTGCCCTTTGCTTTTGCCATTGTCCCTGCCTCCTTTCTTTGCAGTTATGTAATGACACGGCGTTTCTTTTCTATTTCATAACCGATAGGCATCAATAGCGGCCCACTAAGAACCCTTCCGGAACTATAGAACCAGAAAATGTTCCTTCGGATCTAATTTTGCCACTAAAAGCTCCTTCTGAAACTACAGAACCCGACAGCGTTCCTTCGGACCTAATTTCGCCAACAAGAGCCCCCTCTTCGACTACAATGGCTTTGCTCATTACGTAATCTCCTCCATAATTTCAAACACTGACGGTTCTATAATCGTATAGACATCGCCAGATGCAGTTGTCAGCTGAACATCGTACTTGTACTTACCAAATGAAAGATTATCTGTATCCTCCGGCTTTATATGTATTGCATTAGTTCCGGTTGATTCTTTCTGGAATAGATAGTTGGTGTCTTTGGCGCTTTTCTTTACAGTAAAGAAAAGAACATCGCCACTTTGCATGACGTATTCGTCATTACTTGCTGAGTTTATGATTGGAATTGTGAGGCGAGCTGTGTCACCTCTAGTCAATCTGATAGTTCCATCGTCTTTTATGTATAGCATGTGCTCTGCTCCTTTCTTAAAAAAAAATATTGAAACAGGATAGCACTTAAAGGGGCTCATAAGGTGGAAGAAAGGATGTATTATATGAAAGGAGAAAAAAGGTAACCCACAAGAAAAATAAGGAGCTCTACCAGCTGAGCATGACTAAAAAGTCTTAGGATTAACCTTATGAACCCGTTTAAATGCTATCCCATATGAAATGAGATAGCATTCATAATTTGGGCCTAGGCCCATTCGTCTTCTTTGACCATTTTGTACTGCACACCGTAAATGTCAAACAGTTCTTTCACTGCTTCGTCCTTTACAATCTGCTTCTGCTGACCATGATTAAGTGCATCATATACGGTCTGCAATGCTGTCTTAGTTTCAGTGACACGAACGTCCACCGCTTGGGTCAGTTCGTTCTTTTTCATACTTTAACCCCCAGTCTGCGAAGTTCGTTCTGGTAGTCAGTTTCGGTTGCTTCATCGGTTTCAGGTTCATCCGTTTCCTTCGGAAGCTCAAACATCTCCCACTCTAAGTCCACGGTCAACCGGTAGTCATAGCCATCTGGCGGTGTAGGTTTTTGGTTCACTTTATCCATGATGGCTTGGTACTCCGCATCAGAGATATTGCTCTCTTTTGCACCGTGCATAATGCTGACGATATAGCCGTCATTTGTAAATACCTTTACCATTCAATCACCACCTTATATGTACACGGACGGATTGCGTAGTTGCTCGAGCGGGAATAACAACGCAATTCTCCGGCCGCTGTAATTAGTACACAGCCTACGCCTACAGGGGTAGTATCAGTTATCAAAATTTGAGGACGGCTAACGCTTTTATCTCCCGAAGCGCCCCATCTATGAACATATTGCTGATGCGTGCTTGTGTCATCAACAATTGTATCCACAGCATTTGCCGCCCATGTTTTTTTTACGACGGTATAAGGTGTCGGGCCAATATTAAATTCAACTCGCACGAATAGTGATTCTTCATTTCGAAATCTCTGCGAGAAATTCATCCTGCGCCAAAACAGCGTAAGCGCCTGTACCCAATACAGTAGACACAATTTCGCCAGTGTATTCTTTGCGGTGCAATGCGCCAGTCAGCTTTTTACCATTTGCATAGGCTGTTTTGCCGTAATCGATATTTACTGGGGTAGCTGTTGCATCGGATGTGTCCAAACTCGGCACATTGACTACAACATCAACATTCCTGTCGCAGTATTTCCCGGCGGTTAAAAGGGTCTTTGTGCCATTTTCGGTAACAGCAATTTGGTGGTTTGCCATTATTGCACCTCCCCGTTATAGATAGGTAAAGTCGCAAGAGTAAGATAACCACTGTCGTTTGTGAGCTGGCTCGTCGATGTGGGGATTGTCGGCTTGTCGGTAAGGTCGTTGTAAGAACCGCTGAAATCGCTCTTTGCATCCCACGCACTTTCCTTGCCCTCGATGGTTGCAACACGCTCTTTGAGCGCCGTGTCATCGTACACAGTGTCCGTGTACTTTGGGTTTGCGGGAATAGCGTCAACCTTGGCTTTGGCGGCTGCTGTATAGTCATTGGTTGACAGCCCCTTGCCTGTGACCTTATCAACCTTACCGCTGTCAATCTCATCCTGTGCTGCTGCCGTGCGATAGGTACTCGGAACGCTCTGCAATGCGGAGTCTGCCTTGTCCAAGCTCGTCTGCACGGCGGAAGCAAGGTCTATTTTCGGTATTCCGCTCGTGGGCTTTGAATACTTGCCGTTCCAGCCCTCTTCTTTTCCCTCTATTGCACTAACACGGTCGCTTAAGCCGCTGTCAATCTCATCCTGTGCTGCTGCTGTGCGATATGCTGCAAGGCTTTGATGCTCCTGCAATGCCGTGTCCGCTTTGCCGAGCGAAGTCTGCACTGCTGCGGCAAGGTCGGATTTCGGAATGCCGCCAGCGGGTTTACTGTATGTCCCTGTGTTTTTCGTAAAGCCCTTCGCCGCCACATCTGCTTCAAGCGTCGCTTTGTCCTGCTTACCGCTGATGTCTTGGTGGCTCGTCAAAAACCCACTATCGTTAGTGAGCTGGCTCGTCTTGGTCGGGACTTCGGTTTTCTTGGCGTAAGACGTCAAGTCTATTTCCGTTGCCGCTTCCGCAACGACTTCAGCCTTGTCCGATGCCGTCCAGTAGTCCGTGCCTTTAACAGGCGTGTGACCGTCTGCGCCATCCTCGACCGTGGCAATGTCAGCACCGTCTACGCTGGTTGTCGTTGTCTTGCCGGACTTGGTTGCTGTTACCACCGGACTGTGGCCCTCCTTGCCTGGTGTACCGGGATCACCCTTTAGGTCTGCCATGGCGATAAGGTTTGCCCACGTACTGCCGCTGTCCGTGCTGTACTGGATGTAGCCGTCCGCCACGCGCAAGTCCATGCTCCCGCCCATACGTGCAACTTCATTGATAGCCGCTACAAGATTTTCCTTTTCTTCCGTCGTCAGGTCGGCAAGGTCGCCTATCTCGGAACGCAGCAAGTCAAATCCGGCATGCTCTGTCGGGGTGTAAACGTAGTCTGACGGTTTGGGACGCTTGTACACTGCAAAGTCCTGCTGCACCTTGGTATAGCCTCCCGCGTCGTCGGTAACGTAGGCGTAGGCCGTCAGGGTGTGGTAGTCCTGCATCAGCTCGTCCGGGATGATGGCCGTGCCGTCGTCCTCAACATCCACGTCCACGCTGTGCCCGAAGCATCGCTTTTGATAGTGTATTTGCTTTACGCCGACGCCGTCGGTAATTTTGACCCGTCGCCCAGTATCCCACTG